>Ga0070737_10000400_pt1 | contig 97342 bp, 76 predicted proteins | sample Coa_R1_10_FD_66438 | JGI IMG/M metagenome (GOLD analysis project Ga0070737, IMG submission 66438) | Surface soil microbial communities from Centralia Pennsylvania, which are recovering from an underground coalmine fire - Coalmine... | ecosystem: Environmental > Terrestrial > Soil > Unclassified...
TCAGGGCCGCGCGCAGGAACAATACCCCCGTAAGCAGCAGCAATACTGCGGACACTCCGAAGGTACTTGCGATCATCGTGCGCCGGCCCCGCGAATCGAACCAATGGCCCAAGAGCAGCGGACCCAAAAAATTAGCTAATGCGAAGGGAAGCAGATATATACCCGTGCGGTCGGCGGCTACATGGTAATAGCGGGTCAGCACCAGCGCGTAGGTAAACAGCATCGCATTGTAAACGAACGCCTGAGCGACCATCAGCGTCAAGCCCAGCGCCGTACGTGACCGATAGCGGGTCAGGAGCGGCTGGAGCACCGCGGCCAAGCCGAAATGGGAGCGCGGCGCGATGCTCAACGCTTGTTCATTGGACACTGGTGCCAGCGCTTTGCCGGTTTCCTTGACCACGGCGGTTTCGATCTCTGCCACGATGTTTTCCGCCGCCTCGCGCTGGCCATGGGTGATAAGCCAGCGCGGGCTTTCAGGGATGAAGCGGCGCAGATACAGGACGCCCAGGCCGATGATCGCGCCGGCCCCAAACCCGACGCGCCAACCCACGTCGGTCGCGAGCAGATGGGGATTGAGCAGCATGATGGTGGAAGCGGCGCCAGCTGCAGCGCCCAGCCAATAACTGCCATTGACGATCAAGTCGACTCGGCCGCGCAGGCGTGCTGGAACCAACTCGTCGATAGCCGAGTTGATGGCCGAATATTCACCGCCGATTCCGCTGCCCGTGATAAAGCGAAAGGCGGCGAAGCTATACAGGTTCCAGGAGAATGCCGATAGACCGACCCCGACTAGGTAGATGCTCAAGCTGATGAAGAAGAACCTGCGCCGGCCAAAGCGATCGGTCAGGTGGCCGAACAGTACCGCGCCCAGCACTGCGCCCGCCAGGTAAGCCGAGCCGATCGAACCGATTTGCGCCGCGCTCAGATTGAGCACCTCGGGCCGCTGCACCACCGCGCTGATCGCACCCATCAAAGTGACTTCCAGCCCGTCCAGGACCCAGGTAATTCCCAATCCCAACACCAGCAGCCAGTGAAACCTGGACCATGGCAAACGGTCCAGGCGGGCCGGAATCAGGGTGGCAAAAACTTGCGGGTCGAGCGGTTGGCGGTGGGTTTTCATCAAGTGGAGCGCGCTTGGCCTGAAGGCTTCCTTCATCGTGCCGTGGCGCCGTGGATTTGCCCATCATTCGATGATTATTTTATGCGACGTGGATCAGGCCCGAGAGGCCGGCGGCCAGCAGTGGGGTAAGTATCCAGCCGCCCAGGATATGGCACCATAAATAGCAGCGCAGAAGCTGGCCGAACAGTAGGCGCGAAGGGGCGGCCTTGGGGTCTCGGCGCGCATTGATAGGATTGGGTCGCCAATACAGTCCCTGGTGGAGGTCGACCACCGGCAGAAAGTTATCCAAGGCGTATACCACGCTATTGAAGGGTGGATAGTGGAGCGGCAGCTCTCCGCGGTCCAAAAACAACTGACAGGCGTTTTCCTCGGTGGGCGTGATCAAGCGCCAGTGATAGCCCAGGCCGAAGACCATCGCCCCCAGCACCACAAAGCCGCCAATCCACCACAGCGCCCGCAGCGGAAGATAGCCGTATCCGATGGTCATCTCCAGGACCAAATTCCATACCCACTCGAGCGCGCCCAGCCCGCCCATCTGTCGCTGTGCCACGCGCTGCGCAATCATGACGTCGATCTCGCCCCGGATTCGTCCCTGGCGGCCCAACGCCGCAGCCAATTGAACATAGGGTTGCGGGCGATAGCCCCTTGGCTGTAACGCCAGCCAGTGCAGGCGCTCGGGCGCCTCCATCGGACTACCGGCGCTAAAGCGATGATAGTCGAAGCCGTCGATGAAAAGCATTCCAGGCGCGGGCCAACTGGCCCGGTTGTCGCGCAAGGATGCGGCCCGAGCGTCACGCAAGTCCAATTGCGTCAAAGAGGTGTGGCCGATATCGTACCAATAAAGCGGGCCGGCGATTTGCGCGCGCTGGGCATCAAGCCCGTTGGAGTAAGAACCGACAAAGCGGGCATCACTGAGGCTGAGCGCCTGGCCGATATCAGCCAGACGAAAGTCAACCATGCCATCGGTGCGAAAGCCGTCATGAAAGATAGCATCGCCGGCAATCTTCGCCTCGATCGCCGAGATTGCCACTCCGCCGCCAACCATGAACGAACTGCCGGTGAAATCCACGCTTCCCCCGACCGTGGCGCGGTATAGACTGACCGGGCCATAGTAGCCGAATTGCATGTCGATATCTCCGGTGCTAGTCGAGATGTCCGCGCTCAGCGGCCCGACTACGCTTTGGCGCAGGTCGAGACTGTTGAAATGTGCGTAGGAAAGATCGATTCCATCGGGAAGCGCGCACTGGAACAGACTTAGTGGGCGCGCGACCGTCTGATAACTGAAATCCACTCGTCCGGCGATCTTGGCCCCCATGATGCCGGGACCGCTGGGATGGAGGTAGGCGGCGCAGCGGCTGTCGGTGCACAGCCACGTCAGCAGCGGCGCGCGAATGGTCCGCGCTGGCCCCCATTGATCGGCCCGGCGCGGGTCATTGCCGGGATCGTCGGAGCGTTTGCTCGGTCCGGCCGAAACCACCGCACGCTCCGTGGCCCCGCGCACCAGGATCAGCTCGGCCGGACTGAGTGGGCCAAAGCGCGCTCGCGCCATTGCCTCCAGCACATCAGCCGGTCCGCTCGCAGGCGCGGCCCAAGCCAGCGTCGCTATTGCCAGCGCCGGCCAGATTACCAAAAAAGCGCCCGCCGACCGCCAGCTGGTTCTTGTCGATCTGACTCTCCGCTCCTGCATATGACTTGAGCCCGTGCCATATAAGCATTTTCGGCCTACCCTGGGCAGCTCGCGGCGCTCCTTTTTTGCCGGCGTTTGATGATACGCTGCAATTTATGGCTTTAAGCACCGACCAGCCGTTGACCATCCGCGCGATGGCGGCTCACGAGGTCGAGCTGATGGGGCAGTGGGCCGCCGCGGAGGGATGGAATCCCGGACTGAGCGATGGCGCCAGTTTTTACGCGACCGATCCCGGCGGCTTCTTTCTCGGCCTGATCCATGGTCGACCGTGCGCCATGATCTCGGCGGTTCGTTATGGCTCCGCTTTCGGCTTTCTCGGCTTCTACATCGTAGAGCCCTCGATGCGAGGCCGCGGTTACGGTCTGGCGCTATGGCGAACCGCGATGGAATACCTGGGCGCGCGCAATGTGGGCTTGGACGGCGTGGTGGCCCAACAAGCCAATTATGAACGTTCGGGCTTCGTGCTCGCCCACCACAATATTCGCTTCGAGGGGCGCATTGTTACAGGCTCTGGTAAACCGCCCTCTACGTGCCTGATCGAATTGAGCGCACTACCCTTTGAGGAGCTGCTGAGTTACGACGCCCAGTTGTTCGGAACGGCGCGTCCCCGCTTTCTGCGCAATTGGATTTCACAGCCTGGCGCCCTTGCGATTGGCGCGATCGAGAATAGCGGCCTGATTGGCTACGGGGTGCGCCGCCCCTGCCATGAAGGCTTTAAGATAGGCCCGCTATTCGCCGATCGCGTGCAGGTGGCGCAGGAGTTGTTCGGACGCCTAAGCGCCGGCGAGCAGCTCGGCGCACCGCTGTTCCTGGACGTGCCGGCGCCCAACGCAGCGGCGCGTGCACTGGCCGAGGGGCAAGCGATGCGGCCGGTGTTTCAAACCGCGCGGATGTACAATCGACGCGATCCGCGGTTGCCGCTGGAGCGGATTTTCGGCATTACCAGCTTCGAATTGGGCTGAAGCGTGGGGCCAGCGCGATAGTTGCGTTTCGGTCGCATCGCTGGCGCGGCTCTACCTCACGCAGCGGCCCAGGAGATTGGCGCGCAAAGCAGGTACCCAATGAGTGACTAATCGCTCGTAGGCGACGCCCAAACGAAAGGCTACGGGACTGAACACCAAGTAGCTTGGTTCTCCCTCCCACATTTGCAGCTCTAGCGCGCCGAAACCCGCGGCCTTGGCCAAGTCTCGGAGTTGATGCCGGCTGTTGGCGCGGTAAAACGTGGGCCATGGCTCGGGTGCGTCAGTTAGGCATCGAACCCGGTTGGCGATCAAGCGATGGACCCGCTGTCCACTCAATCGGGCGATCAGACCTACGTAATGGTATCGATTGGGTGTGCGGAAGAAAAAATTACCGCCAGGTTTGAGCACCCGCGCTGCCTCGCGCAGATAGAATAGAGGATGGGCCAAATGCTCGAGCACGAAGTCGCTGAGCACGAGATCGAAGCTGGCGGAATCAAAAGGCAAGGGTTGGTCGGCCTGGATAACATAGGCTTGGTCAAGTTGATGGTTATCCAAAACAACCGGATCGATGTCCGCGCCGATAACTACCGCTGCTTGACCGCGCAAGTTGCGTTCGGGCTCCCGTGCCGCGGCACCGGCACCCAGATTAAGCACCACGCTGTGCGCGTTGATATATCTACCGATCCAGCCATAGAAAGCGCGCGTGCCATTTTTGGCGTGGCAGGGGTAAGCCGGATAAAAGCGGTTCATAAGCTGAGCGACCGATGCGGGAAACGACAGTAAGGATTGATTGCGGAGCGGACCAGCCGTAGCCATCGCGCCTCCTTGACAAAGCGGCCTGCGGGCCTGTTGCAACCGCTGTAGCCGAGTTTGGAGGCGACAACCGTAGCTTTGCGATTTCTCAGCCGGCGCCGTGGAAAAAAACAAACCTCCAAGGCGCCGTCAGTTTGGTGACAGCGCGCGGCGCGGGTAAAGGTGCAGCCGCCCCGCGTCGCGCGGGTATTTGCGCTCCAAGGCCAGCTATACCCCTTTGAGCTTGGGGTCGCCGCCGTACAATCCCATCTCGGGCCGGCGCTCTGCCTTGCCGCGCTCCACCACCGCCGCGGCCTCTTCGCCGCTGGCATAATGGGCTTCGATTTCGAGCCGGTAATCATCCGGATCGGCAAAAAACCAGGAGACATTTTCCGGTTCTTGCAAATGCCCCACTGGCCCTTCGACTGCAACGCCGCATGCCCTGACATGCTCGATCATCGCTTCGGCCTGGGCCGGATCAACGCGATAGGCGAAGTGGATCGCGTGCGGAATCTGAGGACGCGGTGCATCGGCGGCGCGCTTCAGAATGGACAGGCCGAAATCGCCTATGTACAGCTTCATCAACGGGGTACGTACGTTGTGGTCCAGTCGCCATTGCAGCTTGGCTCCCAGCACCTTGGTGTAGAAGGCCAATGTTCGATCCAGATCCTCGACGTCGAAGCCGCTGTGGCTCAGTCCCCTTAAGCTCATTATGGTATCCTCCCGCTACGTTTGCCCGGTGCTCCACGCGCCGGGGGGCTATTGCAGCACGCTCTGCAGGCCCGCGGGGGTGGTGAAGCGCGCTACATTGCGAAATTGCTGAGGCACTTGCTGATCTATGACGAAGTTGTTCTCCCAATGACGGGGCGGCAGCCCCACCGTAATATGATCTTGCTGGAAATCGGCCTGATCGTGGGCAAAGTCGGTAGTCACGAAGGTATAGGAATGAGCTGGATCGGACGGATGGGGCAGGGCCGGCAGAAAACCGAATTGGCCGCGCCAGAATTTGTTATTCTGATCAAAATCGTCCCAGGCCAGGGTTTGCACCTGCTCCCGGTCCAGATACCTGATATTGCGCGCCTCGCAGTATCCCGAGCTAAACTGCGGCCGGCGAGAAAATGAAATCAGATAAACATCGCGCATCTGCCAGGCGCCCAGCGCGCGCGCTTTGGGAAACACCGGACCCCGGTTGAAATACCAATTGGTCGGCTCCTCGGCTGCGCTCAACTTATCGGGTGGCACCACGAATTCAAGCTCCTTCTTCAAGCCCAGGAAGGTCGCGTTGAACCAGGTCGGCGGCAGTGGTATGCGCGAACCGTCGTCATAGTTGAAGTCGGCATTGGGAACTACCGGCGCGCAGCGCGAATTGGTCGACAGCCGCAGGACTCGGCGCAGGCTGGGGATGAAAGCGTAAGTAGCCGGAAAGCGTTCGGGATCGTCGAAATCGATCGCCAGCGAGGTCAGATACTGATTTTGGACCGGAAAGAGCTGTTGCGAGTATGAGGTGATGTACACGCCCTGTTCGCCGGGAGAATTTGGAATGGTCATCGGATAGCCGGGGTCGGTGTTGTGCATCAGGCTGTAATCCACCACCACCCCGGTGTGGTCGGAGCGGTTGCCGTAGCGATCGACCACGAACTGCTGCGGGTAGCGCACCAGGTAGATCGCCGGTACGTATTGGTAATAGGTGTCGTACATCAGTTTGTAAGCGATCAGTGGGTCATGCTCCAGATCCAGCTTGGCAAAGGGAAACGGTTGTCCGGCCACATAGTTGGCTAGCGCCCAGCCGCCGTTGGGTGATTTAACCAATCGTGCCTGACCGGCGTACTTCTCGGTGGCCGACCAGTATGAGGCGGGCAATGGATAACTGCGCGCCGGGCCGACCTCGATTTGCAGCCCCGGCGGCACGGCGGTGGTGGGGCTGTTGCTCATGAACATGTGCTGCAACACGTTGCTCATGAAGCCCCGGTAGAGTTGCCAGTTGGCCTTGGTGATGATGGTACCGCTTGCAATGGTGGTGGGGGCGGCAGGTGAGGCCGCGGCGATCGCACCCAACCCCAGCATCAGCACGAATAAACCGGTCGTTGTTCGCACGCCTCAGCTCCGGCGCAATTGTTGCCGCAGGCTCGCTTGCTCTTGCCGGCCCGCTCAGCGTAACGTCGCGCTGCGCGCCAGCAAGGGAAAGATTCGCCGCGGGTTGTGATGAAACAGCTCCAGCTTCTGCCCCTCGCTTAGAAAGTCAAATGCGTCGATTGTGGCCACCAGATCGTCGGCTGGCTTGCCCGTTTGCGGATTGACATCCGCCGTACCTGACCCCGGCGCTTCGGTGCCGAACGCCATCTGTTTAATTCCGCGCTGACGAATCGCCGCGGCCAAAAACCAGGGGTCGTAAGCGCAGGTATCAAAGAACAGATTGGCGCTCACGTCGGGCCGCGCCACTGCAGCCTCGCTGGGCTCCGGAGAGCCTCCCGAACCGCCTCGCCGTTCTCCGCTGGCCCGCACCAGGTTGCTCTCGATCCGCGGTTCATTGGCGTCGATTACATCGCCGGCGGCGACCAGCCGGCGCAGGGCTCCGCCACAATGACAGATTACGATCCGAAGCTCTGGAAAGCGGCGGAAGACCTCGCCCTGCTCCAACAGCAGGGTGGCTAAAGTTTCCTCGGTCAGGAAGTTGTACTGGTAAGAATGTTCGAGGCCGTCCAGGCGGGGATCGCGCGAGAAGGAAGGATGCACAATCAGCGTAGCCTGCAATTCTTCGGCCACGGCGTATAGCGGAAACCAGGCTTCGTCATTTATCCCAGGGGCGCTGCGGTCGGCGCCGGGGTCGGGATTGAGCAGCGCGCCCACGAATCCCAGCTCCTGCACACTGCGGCGCAGCTCAGTCACGCACCCTGCGATGTTCAAGGTCGGGGTTTGGGGCAATTGCGCCACTCCCACGAAGCGCTTGGGATGAAGTTGGCATTGCTCAAAAATCACTTGGTTGGTCAGGCGCGTCCAACGCTCGACCAGAAACGGCCGTTCCCAATGCATCATCGCCACTGGCCGCGGTGAAATCATCTGGATGTCGATGTTGCGCTCGTCCATGATGCGCAAATGGCGTCCCAGAGCCTGGGCCATCGCTTCAGGGGGGATTGTCAGCCCACCCCGCTCCGAGCGCAATGCGATCATATTGTAGGCATGGGCGCGAAAGTGCAGAGGGGTGGACATGTGACCGTGAACGTCGATCACGAGTTGGCCTTTAAACATTGCTTTCTCCCGACGGCGTTGTGGGGTGCCGCATAACCACCGCGTGCGGGCGTGCGCCGTGCCTACTGAAATTGATCACTTCTCGCTATCACGCCGCTCACCGGCGGGTCAATTCCGCCGCTGCGTGTCCATGCTTCCTGCCTGGCGTGATTCGAGCATCGCCAGCAGGCCGTAAAATGTGGTAGGCAATGGGACCTGAGACCCTGAATTTCAGGCCCTGCGGCCGTGAAGGATTCAAGCGATGGCAAGTTCGCATGATTTCGAGACCCTGACCGCCGTGGGCCCCGGCATGCCGATGGGCGCGCTGATGCGCCAATACTGGCTGCCCGCCGCGCTGTCCAGCGAATTGCCCGCTGACGGCGCGCCCCGGCGCCTGATGTTGCTGGGGGAGAAGCTAATTGCCTTTCGCGACAGCTCGGGCAGAGTCGGCGCGATGGACCATCGCTGCCCCCATCGATGCGCCTCGCTCTTCTTCGGGCGTAACGAACACGACGGCTTGCGCTGCGTCTACCATGGCTGGAAGTTCGATGTCGCGGGCAATTGCGTGGACATGCCCAACGTTCCGCCCGAATACGATTACAAAAGCAAGGTGCGCGCACGCGCCTACCAGGTCGCCGAACGCAATGGTGTGGTGTGGGTTTACATGGGCCAGCGCACGCCGGCGCCGCCGCTGCCCTTGATGGAAGCGCTGCTGATGCCGGCGGAGGAGATGACCATCAGTTTGACCCAGCGCGAATGCAATTACATGCAGGCGCTGGAGGGCGACCTCGACACCACTCACGTAAGCTTCCTGCACCTTGGCGGATTGGACCCCTCCCAGGTTGGACCCCACGAGGGCGATACCCGATTCAAAGTCGCCAACCGCAGCGCTGAACTCCACGTCGCCCGCGCGCCTTGGGGCACGACCTATGGCGCTCAGCGACGCGTCGATGACGCCATCTACTGGCGCTTCGGTCAGTTCGTATTTCCTTTTTGGACCATGATTCCCACCGGCCAGCTCGACAATTTCCTCTTTACTCGAGCCTGGGTGCCGATGGATGACACTCACACCATGGTTGTGACCTGGGTGTGGAAGAAGAGTTGGTGGCCGAATCTGCAGCGCAACGGCGCCGCCGCCGGCACCGAGTTGGCGCTGGACTATCTTCCCGACAGCAGCGATTGGTATGGGCGTGCTCGCCTGGCTGCCAATTCCGCCAACGACTATCTCATCGATCGCGAGGTCCAGCGCACGCGCAGCTTCTCCGGGATCAAGGGAATCATGCTTCAGGACCAGGCCGTGACCGAAAGCATGGGGCCGATCACCGGCCATGCCTTCGAGCACCTGGGCCACAGTGACGTGATGATTATCCAGACCCGCCGCCGTATGCTCGAAGCCGCGTCGGCTCTGCGCGAGCACGGTCAAATGCCGCCTGGCGTGGACGATCCCGAGGTGGCGCTGGGCGCGCGCGGTGGTCATTTCGTGCTCGATCGCGAACGCGATTGGCAGGTGGCTTATGGAGAACAGCTTGCCGCCGCGCTCAATCCCACCGGCCGTTTGCGTGTGCCGGCCGCGGCCATGAACCCCGGCTAAAGCCAGCTTAGGAACTTCGAAGCGAGTATCGTGCCGGCGATGCGGGAATTGACGCGCGCACGCTTGCGGCTGATGGCCAGCGTATGGGCGGTCATCATTTTGGTGTTCTCGCCCGCGATAAACGCCATCGGCATCTACCTGCTTCCTTTGGCGCGGGAATTCCATGCCGGCCGTAGCCAGGTGTCCCTAGTGGCCGCCGCGATGGCCGTCGCGATGGGAGTGGGAGCTCCCGCCGCAGGTTGGTTGCTGGACCGGATGGAGGTCCACTGGCTGATGGCCGCCGGTATCGTCATCACCGACTTGGGTTACCTGCTCGGCAGCCGCGTTGGTTCGTTGAACACGCTTTGCCTGGCTTTTGCACTGGTGGGTATCGGCCTGGCCGCCTGCACCCTGGTCCCCATCTGGGTGGTGGTGCTGGCCTGGTTCAAACACCGCCGCGGCTTGGCCTTGGGGCTCGCGGTCAGCGGAATTTCGGTCGGCTACCCGCTCTTCCCCCTGGTCGCCGCCCATCTCCTGCCCAATTACGGCTGGCGCACGGTGATGCGCTGGACGGTGGTTCCCAGCCTGCTGATCGCATTGCCGATGGTATTGGCTTGGATACGCCGTCATCCCCCGGGCGAGATGAGTGTGCAAGCGGGCGAGGAATTAGACGGCGTGTCGGCGCGCACGGCTTTGCTCTCCGGCGCCTTCTTAGCAATCGCGATCATGCATATGTCGATCATTCTCGCCTGGGATCTCTTCCGAATTCATCTGGTCGCCTACCTGGTCGGTACCGGGTTCAGCGAACGGGTGGCGGATTCGCTGTTGGGGCTGCAAGGGGGGTTCGCCATCGTCGGATTCCTGTTCAACGGATGGCTAGCTGATCGCTTCGGACCACGTTCGACCATGGTCGTGGGGTTCATCACCTTTGGTCTGGGGCTGTTCTGTCTGCGCCTGACCCATCCCAGCGCCGTGGGCTGGGTCCTGATGGTGATCTTCATGGTCTGCTATGCCAACGCCGGCGGCTTGGGCAACTTCACTTCGCTGATCGTGGTCAACACGATGGGGCCGCGGGCGTTGGGCACCCTACTGGGAGTGCTGAGCTTCCTTGGCTCGACCTTATGCCAATCCAGCGCACCGGTCATTTCCGGTAAGATTTACGATTATACGGGCAGCTATGCATTGGTCTTCGATCTGGCCGGCGTGCTGATCGCGGTGGGGCTGATCGCTACCGCGTTAATTCGTCCGCTCAGGGACTTGCAGCCGGCACCAGCCGAAATGCATCCGGCTGCCGCTGCCGCCCGCGACTGACGCGGCGCCATTCGTGGCGACGCACGCCCCTGCCCATTATCGACGCGCGCGCGTCCTCACTTGCGTTAAAAAAATCGCGCTCTCTTAGCCCATGGTCAGGAAGGTGCGAATGTCGGGCGCGGTCAGCTCGACCAGCTCGGGCGGGACCGCGAAGGCGCTGATCCGGCGCCAGTCCATACCCTTGGGATAGCGGATCGCCAAGCCGCGCACCTGGCTGAAATCGACGTTGGGGTCGCCGTGGCCGAAGGCCAGCTTGCCGCTTTGGCGGAACTCGCGCGCCGCTGCCAGCACCTGGCGGCGTACCCGGATAATGATCGAATCGCTACTACCCAGGTACTCGCGCGAGCGATCGACGATCGGGCCCATCGCCTCTTCGCAGACAAAATCCTCGTAGGTGAAGCTCTTGATCCCGCTCCAATGCCCTTCTTTCATGCGGGCGCGGTCCTGATGCCAGAGGTTGTCGATACTGCCCATGTCGGAGCAGAAGTTGTCCGGATCGCCCGAGCTGTTGTACAAATCGCGCGGCTCTTCGGTCATCGGCGTGTCGGGATGGTGGAACATGTACCACTGCGCGTTCCATTCGTCGTCGATCGGGATCGAGCAGATCATCAGCAGCCGTCCGCCCGGATAGGAGGGGATGAACGCGAACAGCGGCAACACGACTTCGCGGATGCGGGCGTAGATGGTGCCGTCGCCCAAATCGCGCAGGGCGGCCTCGCGAAAGCCGTAGGGTTTGGGCTCCAGCTCGAAGACTGGGGCCGGATTGGCGCCGGCAAAGCGCAATTCTCCGCCCGCCTTGACCTGGTAGGCGCGATGGAGGAAGCCCACATGGGCGGAGTCCAGGACCGCCTCCAGCCCTTGAAACCAGTTGCAATGCATGACCGCCCGCCGGGGTCGCGCGTGCTCGGAGGGCAACGCGTGCCATTCCCAATTGTAAAAGTGCGGCGGTTGTTGCCGGCCCAGATAGACCCAGATCACTCCGCCGGCCTCGCGCACCGGATAATGGCGCACCCGCACCTTGGCCGCAAATTCGGCGCGCCGCTCGGGCGGTTCGGAGGGCACCTCCACCACCTTGCCCGATACATCGATTTTCCAGCCGTGGAAGATGCAAGTAAGCGCGTTGTATTCGTTACGTGCCAGGGCCAGCGAGGTACAGCGATGGGGACAGCCCTCGTCGAAAAAGCCGACTCGGCCGTCACTTGCGCGAAAGGCGACGAAATCCTCACCCATCAGACGCACCCGCACTGGCGCGCCGTCGGGCTCCAGCTTGGCCGCACGTACCGCGGGCAACCAGTATTCGCGTAGAAAATCTCCCATCAGGGTGCCCGGTCCGACGCGCGTCAGCAGGTCGTTTTCCGCAGGTGTCATCATCTCGCCCGCTCTCCTCTCGGACGCGCGCCCGATGAACGCGCGCCGCTACGGGCCACGATATCATCGAAATGCTCCAGGGACTCAAGCCCAAAGATGGTCCAGCGGCGCAGACCGGAGCGGCGAGCAGGATGCGGAGAATAGGGGGCGCACTACCGGATCCGGGTTAGGCCGGGCAGAAGCTCGCCTAGGCCGCCGGTGATGAACTCGACCGCGACCGCGGTCAGAATCAGCCCCATCAAGCGGGTCACGACGTTGATTCCAGTCAGCCCCAGCAGTTTTCGGATCGGCGTGGCTAACCGTAACGCAAACCACATCAAGCCACTCACTACCAGGCTGGTCGCGGTCAAAAAGGCGAGATCCAGCCAGCTAGTGGATTGGTGGGCAAAAATAATCACCGTGCTGATCGCGCCCGGCCCCGCGATCAGTGGGATGCCCAACGGGACCACCGCGATGGCGGCGCGGTGGGCCGCTTCATCGGCCTCGCCTGGGGCATAACGCACCTCGCTGGGCCGCGCCTGCAGCATCGCGATCGCCATTAACATCACGATAATGCCGCCGGCGACCCGAAAGGAAGCAACGCTGATGCCGAACATGGCCAGGACCGGCTCGCCCAGATAGACCGAGATAATCAGGGTCAGGGCGGCGGTGAGCACGGCGATATTGACGGCATGCTTGCGCTCGCTGATGGTGTGATGGCTGGTCAGGCTGATGAAAATGGGCAGGTTGCCGATTGGGTCGGTGACCACGATCAAAGCCGTGGCAATCTGCGCGCACATGCTGCGATCCCACATGATCTGGGCCTCCAGGGTGGGCGAGTTATCAGCCCTCCATGCTGGCATGGCGCCAGCGTGCCAAGCCAATAGTCGGCCCCGGGCGCTGGACTCGTGCCATGGCTCGTGTGGTAATTTCTCCAGTTATGACTACCAGCCTTGCGGCCGTGCAAATCGCGGCCAAAGCTACCGAGTTGCGCCAATTTCCGCTACCCGAGATCCCGCCCGACGGCGGACTGTTGCGGGTGGTCAAGGCGGGAATTTGTGGCAGCGACGTTCCGATGTATGCCGACCCCAGCCGCGCTCCACGCATCCTGGGCCATGAGAACGTAGGGACCATCGAAGCTTTGGGACCGTTGGCGCGCGATCGTTGGGGCGTGCAGGAAGGCGACCTGGTGGCGCTGGAAGAATATTTACCATGCGGCCATTGCGCGGATTGCCGCTCGGGGGAGTATCGGGCCTGTGCCGAGACCGATTTAAAGAGCAAAAACGCGCTGCGCTACGGCTCGACCTCAACCACGGTCTGGCCCGCGCTGTGGGGCGGCTACAGCCAATTCCAATTTCTGCATCCGCGCGCGGTGTTGCACAAGGTTCCCGCCGGGGTATCGCCCCGCTTGGCCGCGATGGCCTTGCCCTTGGGCAACGGCTTCCAATGGGCCTACCTCGACGGCGGGGCGGGCCCGGGACAGGTAGTTGTGGTGCAGGGGCCCGGCCAGCAGGGGCTGGCCTGCGTGGTCGCGGCCAAAGTCGCCGGGGCACGCATGGTGATCGTAAGCGGCTTGGCACGCGACGAGCATCGCTTGGAAGTTGCCCGCCAGCTGGGCGCCGATCATGTCGTGGTGGTCGACCGCGAGCCGCTGCGCCCGCGAGTCGAGGAGCTGACTGGGGGTGAGATGGCCGACCTGGTGTTGGACGTCTCCTCGGGCGGTGCGCGCGAAGTTATCAATGGCGGGATTGAGTTGTTGCGCAAGCGTGGCCGCTTGATCGCGGCGGCCGGCAAGCAACGGCCGTTGGACGGCTTCGATCTCGACACCGTCAGCCGCAAGCGGCTGACCCTGCGCGGCGCCCGCGGCCACAGTTTCCACGCCGTCGAGTTGGCCCTGCAATTGATGACTCAGAACCGGGTCCCCCTGGAAGCGATGTCCACCCACGAATTCGGACTGGGCGGAGTCGATGAAGCCTTGCGCCTGGTAGGCGGCGAGAAGGCCCCGGCGCAGGCTATTCACGTCACCATCGATCCCTGGCAAAACTGAAAGCCGGGGCGAATCTGCGGAGAGCACCATGCTGAAGCCGGAAGAAAACGAACGCCTGACCCGGGTCGGGGCGGGCACTCCGATGGGCCGTCTTTTGCGTCGTTACTGGCTGCCCGCCGCGCTATCTGAGGAGCTGCCCGAGCCCGACGGTGCGCCGGTGCGGGTGCGGATGCTGGGGGAAGATTTGATCGCTTTTCGTGACAGCGAGGGCAAAGTCGGGCTGCTGGAGGCTTATTGCCCCCATCGGCGCGCGCCGCTATTTTTCGGCCGTAACGAGAATTGCGGTTTACGCTGCGTTTATCACGGTTGGAAATTCGATCGCACCGGGGCTTGCGTGGACATGCCCTCGGAGCCACCCGAAAGCAATTTCAAAGACAAGGTAACCATCACCGCCTACCCGGTTTGGGAGGGCGCAGGGATGGTGTGGGCTTATATGGGACCGCCCGAGCTGATGCCAGCGCCGCCTGACTACGAATTGGTACGGGCACCGGCCAGCCATCGCTGCGTCTCTAAAACCATTGAGCATTGCAACTGGTTGCAGGCACTTGAAGGTGGCTTGGACACCTCCCATTCCTCCTTTCTGCATAACAACCGGCTGGGTGACCACGGCGCCTTGCGCAGTGCCGATACCGCACCCCGGCTGGAAGTCGAGCGCACCGATTACGGCTACACCTATGCTGGGATCCGTAAGGCCGGTTCGCGCCACTATGTTCGGGCTTATCACTATGTGATGCCGGCGCAGCAGATGCGCGGGCGAGTCTCGGCCTGGCGAGGGGGTGGACTTGAGGAAATTCCCACCCTCAATGGCCATATCTGGGTGCCGCTCGACGACTACACTACCGCGGTTTACAACTGGATGTACGCCTACAACCCCGAGATTCCGCTCAGCCGCGAATTCGTGCTGGCCACCGAACAACAATTTGGCCGTGCTCCCGAGGATCTGATTCCAGGCACGTTCGAACTCAAGCGCAATCTGGCCAACAACTTCATGATCGATCGTCAGGCGCAAAAGACCCGCACCTTTACCGGAATCGAGGGCATCAACACCCAGGACTTCGCGGTGCAGGAAGGGATGGGGCCCATAGTCGACCGCTCCAAGGAGCATCTAGGCAGTAGCGACCGCGCGATTGCGGTTATGCGCCAACTGTTACTGGAGGCGGTTGCCGCAGTGGAACGAGGAGAAGCCCCGCGCGGGGTCGATCCGGTTACTTATCGCGACGTGCGCCCTGTGGACTTGGTGGTCGAGCTGACTGGCCCCTGGCGCGAAGTTCTCAAAGAAGAGATGAGAGCAAAGTTCTAACCGGCTTTTGTTTCGGTCGTTTTTGCGAGGAGAGGATTGGCAGGTGGGCTTTACGTTGAATCGTTCCAACCCTCGAAGAGGAAGCTGATGATAGATTTGGAGCAGGCGGCGCGGGCTGCGATCGATGCGATTCGCGCGGCTGCGATAGCCGCCGGCTTTGTGGTCGCCATCGCGATTACTGACGACCACGGTGACCTAGTCGCGGCGCAGCGCATGGAAGGGTGCCGGCCGCGTTGGATGCGCGCCTCGCTGCGTAAGGCCCATACCGCCGCGGTGATGGATCGCGACACTCAGGACTTTCACGCTGAAATCGTGCGCCGCCAGATTGATATCGCTTACTACGGCGACGAGCTCTTTACCGCTCTGCCTGGGGGAATTGTGGTTCAGGTGGAGGGACGCACAGTGGCGGGCATTGGAGTAACCGGTCCCACCCAGGGTCGCGACATCGAGTTGGCGCGTCACGGTCTGGCTGCCTTCGGTGCTGCGCTGGGAAATCAGAAGCCTTGACGCCGCCAGTCTCACTAGCTTTTGCCAAGTATGCGCGCCGGCGCGTGCCATGCTTTTCAACTCGGGGCTGCCTGCTTTAAGCATTCAATTTGACCTTGCACTTAATTGGCCGTGCGTGATATTTATGGACGTCCAGCAGTGCCGGTTTGAGGGGGCTTTCGCTAACACGGTTGTTGTCGAAATCCCGGCTTCGTCCGCAAGCTGAGACGCGCGGTATTGGCAGGACGCATCGGCACACGGTCGCGGAGACGCGCGGCACCGCGGCAGGGAATCAAGAGGGCCACAGATGAGCATGCGCAGGACTGGATATATTTTAAGCGCCGAGGACAGCGCCAACGATCAGGCGCTGATGCAGATGGTGTTGGCCGAAAGCGAGGCTGACTGCGATTTGGTATTCGTCGATGATGGCGTGCAGGTCTTGGATTTCCTCTATCGCCGGGGGCAGTTTGCCAATCGTCAACGCGCCAACCCGCTGGCTATCCTGCTCGACATCAAAATGCCTCGACTCACTGGGATCGAGGTCCTACGTCGGCTCAAACAGGACCCTGATTTTCGCACTATTCCAATTATCATGTTCACCTCCTCGGGCGAGCGGCCGGATGTCGAGAGTTGTTACAATCTGGGTGTCAACGCTTACGTGGTCAAAGCCATGGACTTCGATCAATTCAGTGAAAGCCTCAAAGTCCTGCGACATTTCTGGACCCAAATCAATCAACCTCCTACCGTCGCCGGTTGAATGCGTCGGGCAACCGGCGCGGCCGGCGCCGGTTCCAGCTCGAAGGGGAACGAAATCTTCGCCAATCTGACCCGGGCCGCTTAAGAAGCTCGACGCGCTGACTGCTGGAGCCTGCACAGTAATTGCGTGACGGGGCTTTTTCGCATTCTGCCAGGTACGAAATAGGTGGGCTGAAGGTCGTTACCGCGCCTGCGGTCAGGGGTTGACCCTTAAGATTAATTTAAGGTTTTATCTTACAGGGTCGACCATCCAGGGGAGCGTTGCGGAAATGGACCAATTGACCATCGGGAAGGTCGCGCGCAAGGCCGGTCTTCGGACCTCGGCGATTCGTTACTACGAGCGGCACAAGATTCTTCCTCCTTCCTCGCGGATGCCCAACGGTTACCGGGTCTATCGTGAAGATACCGTGGAGTTGCTGCAGTTTTTGCAGCGGGCGCAGGCTTTTGGGATGACCTTGCGGCAAATTCGCGAACTCATGCAGCTCACTAATCAGGGTGGCGCGCAATGCGACCGGGTACAGGACTTGGCCCGCCATCACTTGCGCGAGGTTGACCAAAAAATCCAGGCCTTGGAGAGTCTACGCACTCAGCTGAAGGTGCTGCTGCGCAAATGTTCGGCTCGCCGCACCAATCAAGCTTGTCCGTTGGTCGAGGGCACGGTCGCGAACTGAAGCTGCGTAGGGTCGCCTGGAGCGGGCGCGGCGGCGCAGCCAGGCGAACCACAACTTACCGCTGTCCAGGCCCCAATGTGAGGCGCGGCGCAATGGATGTCGTTAGTCCGATCATCAAGCGGTGGCAGCAGGCCGCCGTCGATAGCGAGCGGTTTTGGGCCGAGGCTGCCCAGGCGGTACATTGGTGGCGGAGCTGGGACCGGGTCTTCGAGCCGCAGCCGCCCGCCTTTCGCTGGTTTAGCGGTGCCACCACCAACCTTTCCTATAATTGTCTGGACCTGCAAGTCGCGCGCGGGCGCGGCGGCCACGCCGCCCTGATTGCCGAGCATGAAAGCGGCACCCGCCGCGTGCTGACCTACGCCCAACTGCTTTATGAGGTGAAGAAAGTGGCGGCCGCGTTGCGAGCAGCGGGAGTCAAAGTCGGCGATCGAGTCGCGATCTACATGCCTACGATGCCCGAGGCGATCGTGGCGATGTTGGCTATCACCCGCATCGGCGCCATTCACCTGGTGGTCTTCGCCGGCTTCGGCAGTAGCGCTCTGGCCGAGCGCTGCCGCCTGGCTGACGCCAAAATTCTGTTGGCCGCCGACACCACCATGCGAAAGGGGCAAATGGTGGATCTGTGGCGGATCGTCAAGGAATCCTTGCGCGAACCCAACTGCCCAGTGCGGAAAATCGTCCTTCTGTCGCGTGCCGAAACCCCGCCTGATCTCCGGCCCGGGCGCGACCAGAGTTGGGCGGAGTTCATAGCCCAGGGCGAGGGCCATTCCAGCGACTGGGTTGCGATGGAGGCTAACGAACCGGCCTATGTGCTACCCACCTCGGGCACCACCGCGTCTCCCAAGCTGGCGGTCCATAGCCATGGCGCCTACCAGGTCGGGATTCGCAGCACGGCGGCGTGGTGTTACGGCCTCAAGCCCGAGGATGTGTGGTGGGCGATGTCCGACATTGGGTGGGTCGTGGGCCACAGCTTTATCGTTTATGCGCCGCTACTGATTGGTTGTACCACCGTCGCATTTGAGGGCGCGCTGGATCATCCCGGGCCGCAGACCTTCTATCGTCTGATCGCCCACAACCGCGTCACTGCACTCTTCACCGCTCCCACCGCGGTGCGAATGCTTATGCGAGCCGGGCTGGAACCGGCGCGTGGGTTTGATCTGGAGTCGGTTCAACGCATCTTTTGCGCGGGCGAAGCGCTCAACGTTCCGGCCTGGCAATGGTTGCAGCGAGACGTGTTCGAGGACCGGGTTCCGGTCATGGACCATTGGTGGCAGACCGAAACTGGCGGGCCGGTAGTAGGCAATCCCTACGGGCTGCATCTGTTACCCATTAAGCCCGGTTCAGCCGGTATTGCCTTGCCCGGCTTCGAGGTCGAAGTGCGCACTGTGGAGGGCGAGCGATGCGCCCCCAACGAAAAGGGTATTTTGGTAATCAAGCGACCCTTTCCCGGCTTGACGGCTACGATCTGGAACGATCCCCAACGCTACGCCCGCGACTATTGGGAACGCATCCCGGGGGTCTATTTCACCGGCGACGCGGCCCATATCGATGAGGACGGATACGTCTGGTTCAGCGGGCGGGCCGACGACATCATCAAGGTGGCCGGCCATCGGATCGGCACGGTGGAGGTCGAAACCGCCTTTTTGGAACATTCCGCGGTAGCGGAATCCGGAGTGACTGGACAACCCGACGATCTGCGCGGGGAATTGATCGCCGCGTTTGTCGCGCTCAAGCCCGGTTTCGAGCCTTCCATCGCTCTGGAACGCGAATTGCGGCAGACCGTGCGCAATAAACTGGGAGCGGTGGCAGTCCTGGGCCCGATCAATTTTGTCGCTATGCTGCCCAAGACCCGTAGCGGCAAGATCATGCGCAGGGTCCTCAAGGCGGTGGTTCTCAACCGCGATCCCGGCGATATTTCTACCATCGAAGATGAGGGCTCGGTGGAGGATCTGCGTGCGGCCTGGCAGCGTATGCGCGTGGACCTGGGCGAGCGCACCACCCAATAACTTTCACGACGAGACGCCCGCCGTCATCACCCGCTGAGATTCAGTGGCGCGGGAGCTCCTGCCTGTGCTAGCGACCGTAAGGCACACCAGCCTTCGAGCTTCGCGGCAATTACTAGAGCCTGTATTGGGCTAACGCTCGCCACGCTTATTGTCTTTGGCAAACGGGGTTTCGCCGACTAAGCTTGCCTGACTGTCTCAGCAAGGACGACAACGATGCCCAACCATGCAGCCGCTCAAGCGGCCCAAGAAGTCTGGAATCTCAGCGCGATCCAAGTCGCGGCCAGGATTCGGGCCGGTAGCCTTCGCGCCGAGGAGTACGCCGCCCAACTGCTCGAGCGGCTGGATCGCTATCAGGTCCTCAATCTGGTTACCTGGATCGATCGGGCACGCCTGCTTGAGCAGGCGCGCGCCGTTGACCGCAGGCGCGAACAGGGTTTGCCGCTGGGACCCCTGGCCGGACTGCCGATTATCATCAAGGACAATATTGATACTGTCGGCTTTGCCACTTCCGCTGGCACGCCCAGCCTCAAGGGTTATCGCCCCGCGAGCGATGCGCCGGTGGTCCAAGCGCTACTCCAAGCGGGGGCGCTGGTCTTCGCCAAGGCCAACATGCACGAGCTGGCTTTGGGCGGAACCTCCTCCAACCCGACTTTCGGCTTCGTCAAGAATCCCTATGACCCCGACCGGGTGCCCGGCGGCTCCAGCGGCGGGACGGCCGCCGCGATCGCGGCCCGGGTTGTGCCCGCCGGGCTGGGCACGGACACGGCCGGTTCGGTGCGGATGCCGGCGGCAGTATGCGGCATCGCGGGCTTGCGCCCCTCCACCGCACGCGGCCGTAAAGCCTACTCAGCTCAAGGGGTGGTACCGCTGACCCTGCGCTTTGATACGATCGGCCCGATGGCGCGCACGGTGGCCGAGGTGGCCCTGCTCGATAGCGTCATTACCAGCCGGCCGCTGCCGTCCCCGGCGCGCTTGGCGGGTCTGCGGCTGGGGCTGCCACGCGGCTTCTACTGGCGCGAGATCGATTCCCAGATCGACAGCGTCATCGAGCGTGCACTCGGCCGCCTTGGCCGGGCCGGGGTAACGTTCGTCGACGTTGACATGAACGATTTGCTGGTGGCCGCCAGCGACGCCTTCTGGACCCTGTCGTGCGAGTCCAGCCAGGATCTCACGGATTTTCTTGCCGCTAACCATCCCCAGCTCTCGCTAGCGGAGGTGGTGGCGCAGGTAGCCAGCCCCGACGTTAAGGTCTTACTTGCAGCGCGCGACGAGCCTCGGTCCTCGGCGCTGTTGGTCCGTGCGCGCGAACTCTATGACACGATCGGCAACGCCTACCGCCGGGTCTTTGAGCTCAACCGGCTGGATGCCTTGCTGTTTCCGACTGTGCCCTTTGTCACCCACCCAATCGCGCGGCCGGCCCAGGGCCGCCTGATTCGCAACACCGTGCCTAGCGGAATGTTCGGCACTCCGGGGCTCAATCTCCCGGTGGGGCTTACCTCCGACCAGATGCCAGTCGGGATGGAGTTGGAGGGGTTGCCCGGCGGCGACGCTCAGCTACTGGGGCTGGGGCTCGCGCTGGAAGGGGTTTTGGGGCCTTTGCCGGCCCCGCGATAAATTAAGCTCTCTAATGCAAAATTGGCGTTTTGAGCAAAATTTTTCATTAGCCAACGAACCCAGATTGCGCTAATAAATTGGCACGATGGGGTTTTCGGCCGTGGCCATGGCCGTTAGAACTCCCATCTCCCTTGGGAGATGAAGCGGCAGGCTGGGGCGTAGGGCAGCCGAGGAAGCCGCGCGAAGTTCGTGGGGGTGTCATTCGCGCGGCGTGGGCCGGCGCGTTGGCGGGTAACCCCCCCTGAGCTAACGCGTCGGCCGCACCGCTGTGAACCAGAGCATTTACGCCGCGACTTGCAATCTCGTCCTGTAACTCGGGCAGGAGCCGGGCGGCTCTATTCCAGGCTAGCGGCGGTTTCTAAAACCGCCGGTTGGCGCCGGCCACTGACTTCGTGTCCGGCATCAGCCGCCAGTGGTACGAAGAGCAACACCGCGACCAGCGGTAAAAGCGAGATCAGCAGCAATGCTGGCGCGATCTCATGCACGCTCAGGACCGTGCGGCCGTGCAGGCTCAGGCCAAGGTGCAGAATCATCGCGGCCAGGGCAACCCCGAAGCTGAAGGACAACTGCTGCGCCATGGTGGCGAAGGTGGAGGCGTGGCTGGTCAGGCGTGAGGGGACATCGGCATAGCACAGCGCATTGAGGCTGGTGAATTGAAGTGATTGGAAAAATCCGCCGAGCAGCAATACCACGGCGATGACGCTGTGCGGCGTCGTGCTGGTGAACAGGGCGCAAACGCCGATGGAGATCGCGCTGAGCAAGCCGTTAACGATCAGCACCGGGCGAAAGCCGAACGCGCGCACTACTGGATGGACGCTAAATTTCATCAGGAAGGCGCCGCTGGCGTTGGCGAAAATCAGTAGCCCGGACAAAAACGGACTCAAGCCGAAGGCGATTTGCAGCAGCAGGGCGAGCAGAAAGGGCATCGCGCCCATGCCCATCCGAAACAAGCTGCCGCCGGTGTTGGCGGCCTGAAAGGTTGGTATCGCCAACAAGGCCAGCGATACGATCGGGTCCTTGACCCGTCGGGCGTGACGCACGTAGAGCGCAGTCAAGAGCAAGCCGGCCGCCATAGCAAGCCCGATCAGCCAAGGCGCGACCACGCCGCGACCCACGGTCTCAAATCCGAAACTCAATCCGGCCAGTCCCACGCCGGTCAGCAGGAAGCCGCGGATATCTAGGCGGGGGACCACGGTGGGCGGTAGGTCGTCGATAAACAACGTGACCAGGATTAGGCCCAGGATGCAGATCGGTACGTTGATATAGAAAATCCAGCGCCAGGAGTAGTAGGTGACGATAAAGCCTCCCACCGGCGGTCCCACCACCGGCCCCAGCATCGAGGGTACGGTGAGGTAGGACATCGCTTGTACCAGGTCGGCCTTTTGCACGCTGCGCAGCACCACTAGCCGTCCTACCGGCGTCATCATGGCGCCGCCAAAGCCCTGCATGACGCGGAACACCACCAACTCGGGCAAGGACTGCGACATCCCGCATAACATCGAGCCCAAGGTGAACAGAACGATGGCGCAGCGAAAGACTTTGCGCGCGCCGAAGCGATCGGCTACCCAGCCGCTGATCGGGATAAACACCCCCAAGCTCATCAGGTAGGCGGTAATCGCCAGGTTCAGGGTGATCGGGTTTTCGTGCAGCGAGCGCGCCATCGCAGGCAGTGCGGTCACGATCACCGTGGAATCCAGCATCTCCATGAATAGGGCACAGCCAACGATCAGAGGCACCACGAAGTAGGACATTGGCTTGGGGCCACTGTGTACTGAGGGCTGGGGCAAATTATCCAGGCTCATGCGTCCTCAAGTATCCGGAAGCCGCGCCGATGAGTCGAGTTTCAAACCTTTTTCGCCTGATCGGGGCCCAGCTTCACCGCGCTGCCTCGATCGGGTTACCATTAAAGTTTGAGCCTAGAGCAAACCTTTTTCAGGAGAATAGGCAGGATGGCCGCATACGCCGCCATTGTGGTCGGCCCAGGACAGGGTGGTAATCCGCTCGCCTATAAGCTGGTCGTTCACGGCTGGTGAGTCGCGCTTATCGAGCGCAACCAGCTCGCTGGCGCCTGCGTCAACGCCGGCTGCACCCCCACCAAAACCATGGTCGCTAGCGCCCGGATAGCCCGCTATGCGCGCAATGCGATGCGCTGGGGCGTGCGATACGGACCGGTGGAGGTCGATATGGCCGCGGTGGTCGCGTGCAAGCAGCGGATCGTCGCGCGCTGACGCGCCGCTCACGAGCGTATATCGCCCGGCGGCCCAACCTGACTGTGATTACGGCCACGCGCGTTTCACCGCGCCCCATCGCCTGCGGGCGCGGGACAGCAGTTAGAGAGCGATCGAATCTTTATCGATAGGCGCGCGGCCAGCGCTACCATCCCTGGTGGGGCTGGCGGATGTGCAATATCCAACGTTCATTAACACACCCCCCTAATCACAACCTCGACCTTAGCCCTCTCTCCCCCTTTGGCGCGGTTCTGAATACGGTTGCTGCTAGGCCTTGAAGCTGGGGCGCTGCGCCATCTCGGCAAACCAACGGTTGAGATGGGTCAGCTTGGGGTCGATCGCGACATTGGCTCGCGGGGCCAGCATCAAGGCCACGGTCAAGGTGATGTCGGCAATCGAGTATTCGTCGCCGGCGATGAAACGGCGTTGGGCCAGTTCTCGGTCCAGCCATTGCAGCCGCGGCATCAGATGGCCGCGCTCGACTTCGCCATACTCGGGCACCTGATGTACGCGGCCTTTGAAGAAATCGCTCTGGTTGCGAAAGATGTTGGTGATGGTTTCGAAGATGTAGAGCTCGGTGCGCCGCTGCCACATTTCCACGACTGCCATGTTCTTGGCGCCGCGGCCGAAGAGCGCGGGCTGCGGATGGGTTTCCTCGAAGTAGCGGCAGATCGCTACCGTCTCGGCGATGTTGGTGCCGTCGTCCAGCTCTAGCACCGGCACGCCTCCCATCGGATTGATCGCCAGAAATTCCGGAGTGCGGCTGGCGCCCTTACTCAAGTCCATGTCAACGGTGGGCACCTGGATATTTTTTTCCGCCAAAAAGATGCGTACACGGCGGGGATTGGGGGCAGTGACGCTATTGTAGAGCTTCATCGGGGTCTCCTTGAAAGCCGCCGCTATCGGCGCCAGCTCTCTTGCGCGCATTACGCTAGGTCGAGGAGATGAAGTCAAGCCGCAGCGCCCCTGTCGCGCCGGTACTCCAGCCAAATGCCGATGCGGTAAAGCCAACCGGTGCTGGGTCGCGCCTCGGCGCTGTGCTATTTTCTGGGTAAATCCAGCCAAGTGTGACGTTTACTTGCCGTTAACTCTGGGGAGGAACGTGGTGCGGAACACAAATCAAGCGCGGAAGTTAAGCTGCGCAGTAATAGCGCTGCTAATGGGGTCGTCGCTGCTGGCGTTGACCGGCACGGGCGCGCACGCGGCCCAACACGGCGATAAGAAGGCGGGGACTGGCCAGCCTACGATGGCGCAGGCGGCGGCGCTGTTTGAAAAAATCGCTGCGGGTATCCCCGGCGGCGACATCCCCCCGTGCCGCAACTTGGCCGATCCCTATCCCGAATTCAACGGCGTCGCGGTTGATCCTGTCAACAACATCGTTCTGTTCAGCGACACCAATCTCAAGAGCCTACTGGTTTATCCCCGCACCGCGGGTTCGGCCCACTCCGGCGCGATTACGCCGCCGCTGCGGCAGATCCTGGGACCTGCGACCTATTTGTCGTTTGCCTGCGGGGTTGCCTTGGATCCTCGGCATAAAACTATCTACGCCGGTGAGAACGATGTCGGCGACGATATCGCTTCTTTTCCTTACAGCGCCAACGGCAACTATCCGGCGCGTACTCTGGCCACGCCCCATGAGGTCTACGGCCTGGGCCTCAGCTTCAAGCTGGGTCAGGAAGCGATCACGGTCGAACAGGACGACCAGATCGTATTTTTCAAATTGGGTGCCACTGGCGCCGCGCCGCCGTTGCGTGAAGTGCGCGGGGAGCGCACCGGACTGGCCGATCCGCATGGCTTGTTCTGGGATGACGCCCACGACGAAGTGGTGGTGACCAATCATGGCAACTGGGCACGCGGCGCCTGGGATCCCGACTACCAGGGTGGGGGCCATTATCAGCCGCCTTCGGTGGAGGTTTTCGCCGCCGACGCGCAAGGCGATGCCAAGCCGCTGCGAGTCATCTCAGGACCCAAGACTCAACTCAATTGGCCTGCCGGGGTGTCGGTTGCGGGGGATGAAATCGCGGTTGCCAACATGGCGGGCGCTTCGGTCACCATCTACCGCCGTACCGCTTCCGGCGACGTTGCTCCACTGCGCCAGCTCGAAGGGCCCAAAACCGGCATCACCATTCCCATGGGAGTGGCGTTCGATCCGGTCAATCATGAGTTGTGGGTGGCCAACTTCGGACATACCGGTCTGGTCTTCGATGCTGGCGCCAACGGCGACGTGGCGCCCAAGCGGATCATTCGCAACGCCCCGGCGGGCACGCCGGTGGCCGGATTTGGCAATCCGATGGCGATGGCCTTCGATACCCGCCGCCAAGAATTGCTGGTGCCCAATTGAGTGAGCGATCCGCGGATCGCGGCGTTTGCCAGGTTGGCAAGTGGGAACAGCGAGCCCCTGCGGATTATCCAGGGACAAAAAACCAAGATTACGCGCGCGGCGCATGGTATTACCTACGACCCAGGGCGCGATGAAATTATCGCCAGCGAACCGCTGGCCGCGGCGATTCTGACCTTTCCGGGCGGCGCAGATGGTCAGGTGGCGCCGATTCGGGTGCTGCAAGGTCCGCATACCCAGTTGCATCGGCCCTATCAGGAAGTGGTCGACGATGTGCACAAGGAATTGATCGTCGCCGATGACGTGAGTAGCGCGATCCTGGTCTTTCCCTGGGATGCCAATGGCGATACACCCCCCTTGAGGGTTATCCAGGGGCCCAAAACCGGCATGAAAACCGTGGTCGGCGTGGGGGTCGATCCGCAACGCAACCTGATTGTGGCAGCGGCCGACCGCGGGCTCTACACCTGGGATCACCAGGGCGGCCTGTACATCTTCAATCGCACCGATAACGGCAACGTGGCTCCACGGGCGGTAATCGCAGGGCCGCACACCGGGATCAGCAGCCCGTGGCATCTGGCGCTTTACCAAGGCAAGATTTACGCGGCTATCTCGCGCGCGGTGGGCGTAGGCGGCGAGTACATCCGACCCTATGATCGCAGCGGCTATCTGCCTAAACCCGGATGTAAAGGGCCGCCCAATCTGATCGGTGGGCCGTTGGGCTTCGTGGGGGTCTGGTACTTGACCGACAACGGTGACGTTCCGCCGCACGCCATTCTCAAGGGAACGCGTGCACCGCATCCATCCAGCATCGCGATCAATCCCGCCGAGGGCGAAATTTATACTGGCGAGCGCGATACCAACGGTGTGTATGCCTTCATCGTGCCGCGCTTTTTCTCTGGCGGCGACGGTTTCACCCCCGGCGATCGCTGAGTTAACGGAGTGAAGGAGGCGACTTGATGCCATCCCAGGCCCCGGTCGTAGATCTAAAGAAAGCCAAAGACGCAGCCGAACAGGTGATGGGTGACGTCAGCGGCATGGCGCTGGGGGCGCTGTGCTTTATCGGCGATCGGCTGGGCTTGTTCAAGGTCCTGGCTGACGACGGCGAGCTGACGGTGGAGCAACTGGCGGCGCGCTGCGAAATCAACCCGCGCTACGCTCGCGAATGGCTGGGCGCGATGGTCGCCGCTGGCTATGCGCAATACCGGCCCGCCGACCACACCTACTGGCTGACCCCCGAATACGCCACGGTGTTGGCCGACGAGAATTCGCCATTATTCGTAGGTGCCTATTTTGCCCTGGTGCAGGGCGCGGCCAGTGTCGCGCCCAGGGTCGCCGAAGCCTTCAAGAACGGGGGCGGAGTGGCCCAAACGGAATATCCGCCCTGGTTTTACGAAGCGGTCGAACGCAACTCGCGCGTGCGCTACCGCCATAAGCTCTTGAGCAAGTGGCTGGCCGCAGTGCCGGGCGCAATGGCTGCGCTGCAAGCCGGCGGGCTGGCCGCCGATGTGGGCTGCGGCGGGGGCCATGCCGCGATCATGATTGCGCGGGGCTTTCCCAAAGCCCGCGTGATCGGTTACGACGTTCATGCCCCCTCGCTGGAACGGGCTCGTCAAAACGCCGCTGCGGCAGGCGTGAACGATCGTGCCAGCTTCGAGCTCGACGATGGCAGCCATCTGCCCGCGGCGACCTTCGACTTGATAACCACCTTCGACGTGGTCCACGATTCGGTTGACCCGCTGGGGCTGATGCGGGCTATCCGCCAGGCCCTCAAGCCCGCGGGCAGCTACCTGATGCAGGAAATCAAGCTCTCCGGCGAGCCGCAAGATAATATCGGTCGCCTGGGTAAGATCGGCTATTCGATGAGTACATTGTACTGTATGACGACCTCGCTGGCACACGATGGTGCGGGTATCGGGGTGGCGATGGGTGAGGTCAAGGCGCGGGAGTTGGCGACGGCCGCCGGCTTCAGCGCTTTTATCCACCTGCCGGTGGAAGACGACTTCGCGGTGTTGTATGAATTGCGCCCATAGCAGCGCCAGGTGGGAGCGTCGGCCCCGGTCTCCTGTTGCCCCCGCGATTTTCGAGCCATTACTTCGCCAGCGGCGAAGATAGAACCCCAGATTTGCGCGATGGTCTCCGTCGATCACTTCCGCCGCCTGTGTGCATTGCCAACCCACTGAACATTGGAGAGGTTACCCCGCGCGTTGCAACTCGGTTTCGTAGGCGCAGACCTCGTTCCAGCTAGGGCGATAAAAAAACAGACCCTGACCTTGATCGTAGCTGCGGGCGCGCAAAAACAGGTAGAGTAGGCCGCCGAAGCGCTGTTCGTAGGTGCGCTTTTCGCGCACTCCCAGCCAGCGCAACACGCCCACGGTATAGATCATGGCCTGCAGGCTGTAATGGCGGTTGACGTGGGCGGCCAGCGCGGCGGGCTCGTAGCTTGCCAGATGATCGCTCTTCCAGTCGGCGAAATAGACCTGCCCCTCATGCTCGAAGATCAGATCGACAAAGCCCTTGAAGTAGCCCCGCTCGACACGCCAGCCCGAGCCGTGCGGATTGCCCAACAAGGCATGCTCAGGTTCGGGGATGGGAAAGACAAACTCCATCTCGCGGCGCGCGCGCAATTCGCACAGTGGTGGCAGCATGCGTGCTCCCGGTAGTTCGAGGCGGGTGGCAAGCGCGTGAAAAACCATCTCCGCCCCCTGCTCCAGCCAGCGTGGATCGCGTACTCCCCACCGCTCCATCGCATCCTCGAACAAACTTCTGACTGCGGTATGGGCCAGCCAAGCGCCAGCCGAGGCGCTCTCGCGCACCAGGGCAAAATCCGCACGCTGCAGAATCTCGTGGAGCATGATTCCGACCATTCGCCCGCCCATCAGACTGTCGTCATCGGGAGCCGATGTCGCCAGCTTCAGATCCTCGACCTCCACATTATTCCAGGCCTTCACTTGCATTCCCGCCATCTGGCTGTAAGAGCGCATCGCGAGTCCGCCGTGGGCGCGGCGCAGATGCTCATAATAGGCGGGAGGTGGGCCGTCGGAGGCGTACAGGAGTTGAGGTGGAGGTATCCAGGTCGCGACCATCCGGGCCTGCCTCTGTGCGCTGTCCTCGGCGGTCCAGCCGTTGTCCGCGCTGATTCGTTCCACGGCGAGCAGCCGTCGGCTTTCGTGAGGCTGGTCGCGGCCGGAGTAAACCGACGTCACGATATCTTCCAGCCGCTGGTTGAGCGGCTTGTAAAAGCCCGTAACCCCCTGCTTAAGCGTCTTGCCTGGCAGCAGCGGCAGATATAATCGCGCGCGGGCGCGGGTAAGGGCCACATAGAGCATTCGGCGCTCTTCCTGTTCCTCTTCCTCGGCCCACGGCCTTGCTCCCTTCGGCAGTTCCTGCCTGATAGCGACTCGGCGCTCGTCGTTCTCATGATAGGTCACGATCTCGGGGGCACTGCGATTGGCGCTCAATCCGCCGAACAGAAATACCGCTGCTGCCTCCAGTCCCTTGCTCATGTGAACAGTCATTATCTGGACCGCGTCGCTGTCGTTCGCGACGCGCTGCGCGTCGGCGTTTTCGCCCGGCGGCACCGCGCGCCCGCACACGTAGTCGGCCAGGCGGCCGACCAACTCCGGCAGCGACAGCCGCTCGCGGAGAACCGCGTTGAGTAGGATCTCGCTTAGCTGTCGATAGTTGCTCAGCACGCGTGCCGAATCCGGTTCGAACAGCGCGCGCCCAACCAAGCCGCTGCGATGGGTCAGGCTGACGAACAATTCGGCCCACTGCTCGCGCTGCGCCAATGCGCGCCAGTCATACAGGCGTTGATAAAGTGGGTCGCCCGGTGGGACCTCGCCCAGCGCCGCCAGATGATCGAATTCGAGGCCGAAAAAGGGAGAGCCCCAGGCGCGCAGGCGGCGTGAGCGCTGCTCGGGGGCCTGGATCGCGCGCAAGACATCGAGCAGGGCGCGCGCTTCATCGGTTTCGAATAGCTTGTCCTGCTTGTAGAAAACGTAGGGGACCCCAGCCTCGCGCAAGTGGCCGGCGACCTCGTCAGCTTCCTTCCAGGTTCGAGTCAGAATAAAAACGTCGGCCAGACGTATCGCCCGCGGCTGGGTTTGATTGCGTTCGACTAGTTGCAGGCGACCGGCCTGGATGCTCTCGCGCAGAGTGGTCGCGATGGCGCGCCCCAGCGCAGCGCGAGCCTGGGAGACAGGGACACGTTCGCCCACCACCTGCATGACAATTACCGGGGCCGGAGCGGCCTTGCCCTCTTCGACCAGAACAATCGGCGGCAGCGCGGCTTGCGCTGGTTCGTAGCCGATCGCTCCGGACAACAGCGGAGGCTTGGCTTGCGCATCGAAGATGAGATTGAAGGCTGCGACCAGATCCGGTGTGGAGCGATAATTGGTCGTCAGCTTGAGCGGTTGGTCCTGGCCCAGGATCAAGGGGCGGGCGCGTAGATAGGTGTGGACATCGGCGCCGCGAAAAGCGTAGATCGCCTGCTTGGGATCGCCCACCACCATCAGGACGTTGCCCGTCCGCGAGTTAACGAAGATGCGCTGCAGGATGCTCCATTGGAGATCATCGGTGTCCTGAAACTCATCTACCAGCGCATAGCGATAACGCTTTCGCAGGGCTTCGGTCAGGCGCGCCCCGCCAGGTCCCTCCAGCCCTTTCCAGAGTTGGCGCAGCAAATCCTCGTAATCAATCTGCCCCAGGCGGCGCTTGTCCGCTTCCAGCCTGACCATGACGGCGGGCAGCAAAGCCTCGACCATCTCGCGCTCCAGGCTGGCCGCGGCTCCCGCCGCTGGTCCAGGTTGGTTCGAATAACGCAAGCGATAGGCCGCGAACAGCAGATTTTCCAGCTTGTCAACGCGGGTTTGCCCCGGCTGGCCGGGTAACGCCAGCCAATTTTCCATCAGAGCGCGTGCCCGCCCGGCACCCAATTCCGTTCGCATCGCCGTCCGCAGCGCGCGGTGGAAGGCCAGACGGCCGTCGCCGACCTCCCAATTCAGACCTACATCGCACTCCAAGGAGAAATCACTCAACACTCGCTGGCAGAAGGCGTGGATGGTCATGACGGGGGCGCGATCGAAATTGAACAACGCCAGCCGCAGGCGGCGGGCCGCGATCTCATCCAATGCGACCGGGCAGTCCTCGGGCGACGCCGCGAAGGGAGATCCTCCGCGGTAAAGTTGCTCCAGCAAGCCGCGGATACGCCCACGCAGCTCTGCCGTCGCGCGGTTGGTGAAAGTGACGGCCAGGATCTCCTCCACCGGGGTACCGGCCAGGATCAGCGCGATCGCCAGATGGGCCATGGTGTAGGTCTTTCCAGTACCGGCGCTGGCTTCGATTACGGCGTGCCGATCCAGTGCCAGCTCTCGTAGCGGTGCAGGTGGGAAGTAGCTGGTCTTCACTCCCCGTCCTCCTCGCCTCGGAAGATTGTCAGCAGTGGACCGAAGCGGCGCTGGATCAGGCCCGGGATGGTGTCGGCAGGTGGCGCGGGAGCCTCCCGCACCTGGCGCAGCGGGCCGCGATCGGAACTGATGGGTGCGCGCGTGCGGTCGCTTTGCCGTACCTCTTCGATCAGCTCGACCATGTCGGACGGAGCCAGCCCCTGTTTGCCCGCGATCTTTGCCACCGCCTCGATGGGAAAGAAGTAATGCTTGTCACCGAAGAGTAGATCGTGGACTAGCGTGCTCAAGTATTCGCGCGCGGCCGATGGCTGAGGGAGCGCGATCGTGCGCCGCCCGTTGACCGGCCGGTTTCCTTGATCGAATCCCACCACGATGATGTCGAAGCTGACGGCGACCGGTTGGCCCGCCGCAGCCAGCGCAATCGCGCCCAGTGCACCCTCCAAGAAGTCCTTGGTGTGCAAGCTTTTGCCGGCCAGGGCGGAATAGGTGCGATTCCACGTCGCGGATACTCTCAAGGTGCCGTGCAGCCTGGCCTTCATCCGCTCGTTGTTGACAGGCACTTCCAACTCAATGGGCGGCAAAATGGTATCGGCTTCTTCGAATTCCTCGCCTGCCCCGAAGCGAAGCTGCCGCCATTGAAGCATGTCGTTTGACAATCCCAGTGCCTGGGCCTGGGTAACAAACTTGTCCAGCCGAGCCTGACTCTGCGCTTTGAGGGCCTCCAGGAACGGTCCCGCCGGTGTTTGGCCTTGCAGATATTGGCGCTCGAGTTGGCGACTGAAAGCATCGGAGACCTGCTGGGCCTGGCCGCGTCCCTCCCAAAAGGCGTTGCGCAACAGTGCCAAGTGATTAAGAAAGGGAATTCCCAAGGGCTCGTCGGCCCCGTCTTCGCCGTCCAAATCATCCTCCTCCTCGCGCATCCCCAACCGGTATTTGGCGGTTCCTTGCAGCGGGCACAACAGGTAAGCGCGCAAAGCAGAGAGCGGCAGTTCAAAGGCGTTTTCGCCAGGGGCGTTTGCCTGCCGGCGCGTGATCTCAAGCAGTTCTTCCATCTTGGCCCGGACGTGCGGCGCCATAGCGTCCAGCAACCTCGGGAGGGGGCCGAGCAATTGTCCGCCGCAGTGCGCGCGCAAGTGATCACGCAAAGCGGCCAGGCGGGCGGCGCGGCGGGCGGCGAAGCTATGGCTGGCGCTCTCGCGCACGCCGGACCCACCTAGGTCGGGAAAATAAGCCCGATCGTAATTGGTGGGGGGATGTTCGATCGTAATCGCGGATAAGCCCTGCTCGCCCAGCTCTTCGCCCAGCACGAAACCCAGTTCGCTTACCAGCGGACTGGGTTGAATCGTGACTCCGGTAATTTCTTCGCGGGCGACGTAAGACAGAATCAGCCGCTCACGCGCCGCCAGCAATGCCTCCAAGAACAGGTAGCGGTCACGTTGATTTGGGCTGACATCGCCCACTTGCCGATGGGTTGCGCGCAAATCGAAGGGGTCGGAGCTCTCGCACGCGGGAAAGCGTCCCTCGCTCATCCCGGCTACGAACAGAATTCGAAATGGCAACGAACGCAGCGCGCTCATCGAGCCCAGCGCGACGCCGCCCCGTGCGAAACCGCCCGCTTCGGCCTGGACTTGCGCTACTGCCTGCAGGGCCAATTCGCGTGCGGTCGGATAACCCACCGGCTCGCCCTGGGGTTGAGACCCGGCCATGGTGGCGATCGCGGCCAAGGAAGCGGCCAGAGTGCGCGCGCCCTCAGGTTCCTTGGAAGAAAGAAAGCTTGCGAGCAGGCGGCGCAGGACCTGTGCCCATTGCGTCAGCGGCAGACGAGTCCGGCGTATTTCCGAGGCCGCCGCCAGCAGGGCGCGCGCCCGACCAATCATGTTGGCCGCGCCCTCGATCTGGTCCTGTTCGATCGCCAGCGCGGCGAACGCCCCCTGATCGGGAGTATTGAACACTTGTTCGTTGTCTGGCGTCTTGGCGCTCAAAAAAGCGCCCAAGGCCAGCCGCCGCAGCCCCTGGTCCCAATGGTAACTTCCGGGCGGAATGAAAGTGCCCGCCATGTCCCGTTCATCGGCCCCCCAGTGAATCCCCAGTGCTTCGCACCACTCCTGCACCACCTCGCTACTGATGCCTTCCGTGCCACCTAGTGCGGGATGAGTCAGCAAACGGAGGACTTCGTCGCGGCCGCAAGAACCCAACGGCAAGCGCAGCAGCAACTCGATCGCTTCTACCATCGGCTCGGTACCGCGCACCGAGTCGGTCAAGTAAAGCGGTATCGCATGCAGTTCGGCAAACACCGCTTGGAACAGGGGTAGGTAGCTGGCGAGCGCGTGCTCGGGGAGCAGAATACCGATTTCGTGGAAGCGCAGCGGTGGCTGAAAGCCGTGCTCGCCAAGTAGCGACCAGATGGTGTTGGCGATACTTTCGACCTCGCCGCGGATGTCGGGACAGGCGAGCAGGCGCAGGCTGCGATCCTCGACCGGCGCCGAGGGGGGGTAGGGAAGCGTGCGCTGGCGGCGCAAAATCGCTTGCTGCAAGCGGGGTAACAGGCCCTGCTGCGTCTCCGACACGGGAGATCTGAAATGGGGCTGGAAGTCGCCCTCGGTCAGTTCGTTGAGCAGGCGCAGGTATTCGCGTCCAGGCCGGCTCCATAGCACCAGTGCGGGATTTTCGGCCGCCTCGATCTCGAAGGGGTCTTCCTCCTCCAGGGCGCCGGGAGCCAGCCGCGCCCGGCGCGAGACCAGGCGCTGGTCAGGTGCGCTTAACATCCCGGCCGGAACGTCCTCCCAGAATTCCAGGCAAGGGTTGAGACAGTACAGATGCAGCTCGGTGAGCCGGCCCAGGCGGGCGAAGATCCGCACAAACTCGGGCGCGGCGTAAGCCAAGCCGAACAGATGCAGGCAGCGTGGTAGCGCCGCGGCTAGGCGGCGGTCGTCAATCGCGGCCAGTGCATCGGGCAGAAACATCGCGCGCGAAGGCCCCTGCTTGCCATGTTCCTGCCGTAAGCATCCGGTCTCGTCGAACAGCGCCCGACAGATGGCGCGCTGCGCGTTTTGGAGGTCTCGGTCGACGTGAGACAATTCCACTCCTCGCCGCCATTGCCGCATCATCGCCAGGCGGGAGGTCGAATACTCGCGCAACAGGCGGGCAAGTCGACCGCTGAGCTGGAAATAAGCCAGCTCGCGTTGGTCCTCGTCGGCGTTCGCCGCATAGGCTGCAAGTGGCTCCAGCGCGGGTTCCCGCCTCGATGCTCCGCGCAGCCATTCGAACAGGGTCACTTGCAACTCGTCGGCCTCTAAGACGTGCGATTCCAGATCTGCGGCGGCCACCAGTTCGGCCAGATAGCGGCGCAGAAAAGGAAAATTCAAGTTGGCTGCGATCCCACTGGTCTCGGCCAGCCGCAATTTGAGAAATTGCGCATAGGCGCGGTTAGGAATCACGATCAGGCCAGGTTCGAACGGATCGTGCGCGCGGGCCTGGGCCAGCTCAGCTGCGAGCGGTTCGATCAATTCTTCCAGCCGATTGGAGTAATGCAGCGTAATCATTTGCCAGGCGCGCGCATCGGACAGGGTTAACTGTTAGAGAGATGGCGCGTTTGCAAGGAGGCGGCAAGAGTGGATGCTCGCGTCGGGATTTTTCGCCGCGCGGCGCGATGCTATGCTGCCCCCGAGGCTGGCGCGGGCGAGCTCGCCAAGCGTCCCGGGATTGGGCGTGCGGCAACCACCGCCTAACCCTTCAAGCTGGGTGATTCTCAGGCACGCGGGTGAGCATGGAGACCGAAAACATCGCGATTACTAGCGCCGGTGGCGGGTTGCCGGCCGATCAAACGATTCTGACCGCCAAGGGTATCACCGCGGTGGGTACGTTGGGCGTCGGGAACAGCGCCGCGGTGCTCAGTTACGATCCGCCGCGCCGGCGCTTTGTTGGGCTTAACGCTGAGCTGGTGGCGGCGGGCCTGAAAGCTATCGTCAAGGTGCATACCGATAAAGGGCCGTTTTCGGTCGCCGCCGGGCAACAGGTGATGTTGGAGGACGGTAGTTGGATAGCGGCAGCCGAGTTGGAGCCGGGGATGCGCCTGCGGGCGTTTACCACCCAGCCGACCCGGCGCGATCTGGTTGAGGGACAAGGCGATTTCTTTCGCTCCGCCGACGCCTCTCAGCACGAACTGATCGGCGCTGAATGCGCGGTGGCTAACTGGTATCCAGTCTCGGCCGTGACGGCGCAGGGGCAGACCGAAGTTTACACCGCGACTCTTGATGCAGCGATGGCGTTCGCGCCCAACCTAGTGCTGTGGATTCCGGGACCAAGCGGTGGGGTTGGAATCGTGGTGGCGGTGCAGCGAGCGAGCTGAAGGGCGCGCTCGCGCGGCGATACGCAGCGGGAGCGATAAGGTGCCGGCCACGCCGTGCGATTATGAAACAGCCGCGCCAAAGCGCAGCAGGAAAAAAATCATGCCAGAGCGGACCATCCTTGCGGAATTATTGGCCGATCCCACTTCGAAAGCGCCGGCCATCATCGATTGCGCCAGCACACTGACCATCAGCTATCGCGATTTGGCCCAGCAGATCGAACGGCTGGCGGGCCAGCTTGCTGCTGCCGGTCTCAGTCCAGGCCAGCGCGTCAGTATCGTTTTGCCCAACGGCCTGGAATTCCTGGTCGTGTTTTTGGCGGTGGCCCGGGCCGGCTTGGTCGCCGCCCCGCTTAACCCCGCCTACAAGCTCGACGAGCTGCTGTTTTTTATCGAAGACGCGCAGGCGCGCGCAATCGTCGGGCCGCGTAACAACAGCGCGCTGGTGGAGGCTGCGCAGCGGCTTGAGGTGCCACTGTGGCCGACTCGGATCGATCCCGCGGGCCAGGTCCAGATCGATGAACTCGGCGGCAAACGGCCGGTGGACCGCCCCGCGCCCAATCCCACCGACATGGTCTTGTTTCTGCACACCAGTGGCACCACCAGTCGGCCCAAGGGTGTGCCTTTGACCCATGCCAACGTGATGCGATCGATCAATAATATCGCGGCGCATTACGGCCTGAGCCCGGCCGATCGCAGCCTGGTGGTGATGCCGCTGTTTCACGTCCATGGGCTGATTGGCGCTACCTTCTCTAGTCTAGCCGCGGGTGGGGCGGTAATCGTACCGCCGCGCTTCAGCGCTCAGCAGTTCTGGAACCTGGCTCAAACCTACGAAGCCACCTGGTACTCGGCCGTGCCCACCATTCACCAGGTCCTTTTGCTACGCGCCGAAAGTGACGGCGCGCCAGCTCACAGCGGCTTCCGCTTCATCCGATCCTGCTCCTCTGCCCTGGCTGCCAGCACCTTGGCTCAATTGGAGGCGCGGTTCGCCGCTCCAGTGCTCGAAGCCTACGGGATGACGGAAGCTGCCCATCAGGTCGCCTCCAACCCGCTTCCGCCCGCGGTTCACAAACCCGGCACGGTTGGAGTGGGCGGACGGGTGGAAGTCGCGATTATGGACGAAGCCGGCAACCTTTTGCGCTCAGGTGAGGCGGGCGAGGTAGTAATCAAGGGAGCCAATGTAACCAGTGGTTACTGGAACAATCCAGAAGCCAACAGCACCGCTTTTACCAACGGATGGTTCCGCACCGGTGATCGCGGCACCATCGACCCACAGGGTTATGTAACTCTGATCGGTCGCATCAAGGAATTGATCAATCGTGGCGGCGAGAAAATCTCGCCCTTGGAGATCGATGCGGTTCTGCTCGAGCATCCCGCGGTGGCCGAAGCTGCATCTTTCGGTTCCCCCAGCGAACTTTATGGCGAGGAGGTGGCGGCAGCGGTGGTGCTCAAGGGCGAGGCGTCAGCCCAGGAGCTGCAAAACCATTGTCGCGGCCGCTTGGCCGAGTTCAAGGTTCCCAAGACGATATATATCGTCGAGGCCCTGCCCAAAGGGCCCACCGGCAAGGTCCAACGGCGGGAGATGGCGGCCTTCGTCAAACGCTAGCGGTGCTGGGAAAAGGGCGACGGCTTTTCTTGAGCAAAGCGAGCTTTGGCGATAGCGGGACGGGCTGTTGCCCGTCCGTAGAGTGCTTGAACCTGCGTTGAGCCCTAGCTTGATTGCACAGCGCTCAACCGCGCCGATTTTTGCCCGTAGCGTGCTAGAGTATGACTTATTGGACTTCCTGTCCGCCTGGCGGAATATCCTTGGGTTTGCGCACGTCGGCGTCGCTGATCAGGTACCAGATCTGCCCTGAATGCGGTCCGACGAGGACTCGCACCTGCGGTCCGCTGCCGGTCGCTTGAACCCGGGTCCCGGCGTCGAGGACCACCAGATGGCCCGCGGCGCCGAGCTTTTCCAGGCCCTGAGAGATTTGCATCACCGCGTTCTTATCGGCCGCTGGGGTTGCCAGCAAGGTCTGCCCTTCCTGGTATGAGGTATAGCTGTCGGCAGCCAAAGTGTCCTGAGGCAGATTAATTGGGCCGAAAATGTTGGGTTGTTGCTGCCCCGGTGTTTGCTGGGCGTGGGCCGCAGTGGCGCCGATCAAACCGATGAGCGAGCCGATAAGCAGCAATCGGCTCAGTGAAAAGGCTATTCGCATCGTAAATCTCCGCGTGTTCGGGACATCAAGACAACGCTCCTCGCTAAATTTATAAATTTAAGCGCAAAGTTGAAAGTGCTCGGGCTTTTCCTCAGCCGCGCCGCCTCAAAGGCGGCTTGCTGGTCAATTTCAACGACCCCTCACCAATCGATAGTAAGCCAGCGCCGGTTCCGACAATAATAAATAGTGTCGGTCTGAAGCCGCGCCCGCGTTTGCGCCGGCGGCTCCGCTCAAAATCAAAAATCGCGGGTTCGTATCTTGATTAGCAAGAACGAAGCGGGAAGCGAGTGGGTGGGCCTGTTGGTTGTGGCAGTGGCGCTGGCCCTCAACGCCTACGGACTGGCACCCGAAATTCGTATCGAGCGGGTTCCGGTCAACGACCTTGCTTTTCACATACCTGCCGCCCAGGATTTGGGCCGCGCCTTGATTCATCGAGAGCTGGAGCCCTGGACCTCGGAATGGTCGCTGGGGTTCCCGCTGTGGCGAGTCTATCAGCCCCTGCCTCATGTGCTGGCTGCGCTATGGATGGCGGCCGCCAACCCGTTTGCTTCTGCCTCTGCCTCCTTCGCTTGGCTTTACTACCTATTTTTGCTGGCGCTGCCCGCTACCACGTATGTGGGCGCGCGATGGTTTGGGCTGGAGCCGTTGGCGGCGGGTTTGGCCGCCTTGTTGATTTATGCGCCCAGCGAGCCCAACCAGTGGAATCGCTACGGGATCACTTACGGTGCATACGTTTGGCGGGGCTCGGGATTGTATACGCAACTGGTAGCCTTCAATTTGATGCTTCCGGCCTTGGGCTGCACTCGAATGGCGCTAGATTGGGGAGGGCGGCGCGCCGGTGCGATCGTGCTTTTGACCGCGACGGCCCTCTCGCACATCATCTTCGGCTATGCCGCGTTCGTGTCGGTGGCGGTCATTACCCTGGTGGGGCCGGTCCGCCAGCGCAGCCATCGCGTGGTGCGCGCCGCCACGATCGTCTTGCCCTCGCTGCTGCTGCTGGCTTGGTTCGTGACTCCGATGCTGCTGACGGCGGGCGAGGTCAACCGCTCCCACTGGGATCCAAGTTGGAAGTTCGATTCTTTCGGTGCACGCGTGGTGTTGGCCCAACTCTTCTCAGGCCGCTTCTTGGATAACGATCGCTGGCCCGTGCTAACTCTGGCGCTGTTGTTGGGCCTGTTGGTGGCGCTCTATCAAATCGAACAGCCCCTGGCGCGCCGGCTGCTGGTTTTGGTTGTCCTGTGGCTAGGGCTCTTTTTCGGCCGCACGACCTGGGATGGCTTGATGGCGCTGGTGGGTTTGCCCGCTCAATTTCAGGTCAGCCGTTTCGAGGCGGTCTTCGAGCTGTTCGCGGTTTTGCTTATCGCCCACGGTTTGGCCACCCTCTTAGTGGCCGCGTCTGGCGCCGGCCGCTTGGTGCCCGTGGTAGCGGGGGTGGGCTTGGGTGCGATGCTACTGGCGATCGGGCAGGAGCGCGCGGCATTTCTCTCTCAAAGCGCGAATTGGGGCGAGCAAACTCTGGCCGCCTACGCTAGCCAGCGCGCCGATCTCGATGCTGCCCTAGGCGACATCAACCGCATCCTGGCCGTACGTCCGGGCCAGGTCTATGCCGGCAAGGCCGCCCAATGGGGTGGTAGTTTTCGAGTGGGGCAGGCCTGGATGTATTCCTTCCTTAGCCGGGCGCATCTGGATGATCTGAGTTTTCTCTATCACACCCTGCCGCTTTCTTCCGATCTGATGTACGCGCGTACCGACGGCCAGGCCGCCGATGACCGCCTGTACGCCCTGCGCGCGGCGCTGGCACCTATCACGCTGCCGCCCGCCGCCGATTGGCATGCGTATTCGATTCATGGGCCATTCGCCGTCTATCAGGTCTCGCCCGAGGGATATTTCGGCCTGGTCGATATAGTTGCCCGCTATCAAGGAGCCTTGGGCGCCGTATTGCATCAGGACAACGGCTGGCTGCATAGCGCGGCGATGCAAGCAGGTATCACCGTGACGCTAGGTCACGATGGCGAGCGCGCTCGGAAACAATTGTCCAACCTGCCGGCGCTCGGTGCGCTGGAGCCGATCCCTGCTCCGCTGGCCAGCCAGCTCCAGCCGCGCGGAACCATCTTGAGCGAGCACAAGCGCGATGAAGTCTATAGCGCGCGGGTGATTGCGAAACGGGCCTGCTACGCCATGCTCAAGATCACCTACTTTCCCGGTCTGCGCGCTCGGGTTGACGGACAGCCGGCGCCGATCCTGCGCGTGTTTCCCAACTTCTGCGCGGTCGCGCTTGCTCCCGGGGAGCATCGGATCGCTATCCGCTACGCGCCCGGTCCGCTCAAGCCCTTGCTTTTGCTGGCGGGGATCGTTGTGGCCGCGTGGATGATGTGCCGGATGGGCCAGCCTGACTGGGACGCTTTCGAGGAGCGGGCGGCAACCGCGCTGGCGTGGGGCAGGCAGCCCCTGCCGACAGCGGCGCCGCCGTCGCCGCGCAAAGCGCTCAAGCCCCAAGCGCGGCGCCGGCGTGCGCGCTAAGGTTTGCCCGGCCCGGCGATGCGCGCGGCGCCCAAACCGCTATCTCATCACAGCATGCTGCTGGCCAGCCGCGCGCCCTCGGCCAGTGAGGCCAGTTTGCGCCAGACGATCTCGGGAGCCACATGGGTGGCACCGGCGAAGGTCGCGAAGCCGCAGTCCACACCGCCAATCACACGCTCAGGCCCCACCAGTCGAGCCACATTGCACAATCGCTCGGCGACCAATTCAGGATGCTCGATGAAGTTGGTGGTGGAATCGAGCACGCCGGGAATCAAAATCTTGTCGTCGGGGAGCTTGATGTCGCGAAAGATTTTCCATTCGTGGGCGTGGCGAGGATTAGCCGCCTCGTAGGAGATCGCCGCCGGCCGCGCGGTGAACACCACGTCGATGATATCGGCCAGAGCGACGTCATAGTGATGGGGGCCGGGATAATTGCCCCAGCATAGATGCATCCGCATGCGTTGCGGCGAGATATTGGCGACCGCGCGATTGAGCGCTGCGACATTGACCTCGATTTGGCGGCGGAACTGTGACAGGTCGAGTTGGGCGAATTCGCCGTGGCGGCTCATCGCCAGATCGGGACAATCCAATTGCAAGATCAGTCCAGCTTCGACGATCGCTTCGTACTCGGGCTGCATCGCGTCGGCCAGCGCGAACAAGTAGGCCTCGCGGGTAGGATAGTAGCTATTGGGTAAAAAGACGGAAATCACCCCAGGTGAAGCCGCGGTCATGAAGGCTTGGTCGATCGAAGCTTCCGCCAGGGCACGCTTGAAGTTAGCGATGTCGCGGTGCACCTCGCTCAGGTCGCGATACGCAACCGGACCCGAGCAGGCCGGCCGGCGCAGGGTGGCCGAAGGACGGCTGCCCATGTAGCGAGCGAAGTCGGGAAAATCCGCTACGTCGGCAAGCTGGTTTGGTCCGGTGTGTACCTCGCCCTCGAAGCCAGTCAGGCGATCAGTGATATAGGTAGAGTAGCCTACTTTGCTCATCTCGCCGTCGCTCACCAGATCCACGCCGGCCTGTTGCTGGCGGCGTACCACCTCGCCCACCGCGCGTTGGACTTCCGCCTCCAGCCGCTCGCGATCGTAAGGCTGGCGCCCTTCTTTGGCCTTGAGCAATTCCACCAGGGACTCGGGTCGCGGCAGACTACCGGTATGGGTGGTCAGGATTTGTTTGCTAGGCATCGCATTCTCTCCTGCGCTTAGCCGGCCAGGCCGGGATTGAGCGCGCCATCAATCGCCAGATTGGTGCCGCTTACAAAGGACGCCCGCGGCGAGGCTAGAAAGGCTACCACGTCACCGACCTCTTCGGGCCGGCCCACCCGCCCCATCGGAGTGGCGCCACGGGCCTTGGGACCGTTGGGGTCGGCGAGGTCGGGCGATAACCAACGCAACCGGTCGGTTAGAATCGGGCCCGGATGAACCCCGACCACGCGCACCTGAGGCGCGCCCAGACGAGCCAAGGCCTTGGTGAAATTGGCCAAACCGGCATTGATCATGCCGCCGATGGTGTAATTAGCATCGAAGCGAAATGCGGCTACACCGATTATGTTGACGATCACGCCCTCGCCGCGTTGTTTGAGCAGCGGCATCACCGCGCGCGCCATCCGCACATAGCCTAGGGCTTTGAGATTCCAGTCCTCCAGCCAGGCTTGATCCTCCAACTTGAAGAAATCGCCGTTGCGCGCGCTGCCGGCGTTATTGACGAGGATGTCCACGCCGCCGAACCGTTGCTGGCAGGCGGCGACCACCCGTGCGGCGCTCTGCGGCTGCCCGAGATCAACCGCCAGCGCGGCTGTCTGCCCCGCACCGAGGGTCTTGGCGGCACCCAGAAAGTCATCCAGCGTACGCTGCTCGCGTCCGCACACCAGCACGCTGGCTCCTTCCGCCAGCAAGGCCAGAGCGATGGCGCGCCCGATCCCCTTGCTACCGCCGGTGACGATCGCGATCTTGCCTGCCAATCCCAAATCCATGTTTAGCGCTCCTTCGTTAACCACCTATGCGTCGTTAGCATAGCGCGCAGCGCGGCCGCCGCCCAACCGTGAGCTGGGTGTCGTGGACACTCGGCACCGGTGCGTACTACCATTGGCTAGCTTGCGGGGGTCGGTCAGCCCACCCCCTTTGAGACAGCCAGGCCTCAAGGAGAGTACGGCGATGTTGACCCGGGAAGAAAACGAGTTGTTGGTACGTGTGGGGCCGGCCACGCCGATGGGTGCGCTGCTGCGCGAGTATTGGATGCCGGCGGCGCGCTCGGAAAGTCTGCTCGCCGACGGCAAGCCTTTGCGTGTGAGGATCCTGGGTGAGAACTTCGTGGTGTTTCGGGCCACCGACGGTCGCGTTGGCTTGTTCGACGAAGGCTGCCCCCATCGCTGCACCTCGCTGGCGTTGGCCCGCAACGAGGACAACGCACTTACCTGCATCTTTCACGGCTGGAAAATCGACGTGTCGGGTAAAGTGGTGGAAGTTCCCTCCGAACCGCCCGAGCGGCGAGCGGAATTCGCCGCCAAAGTGCGGGTGCGCCATTATCCGGTGCGCGAAGCGGGAGGCGCAGTGTGGGTTTACCTGGGGCGCAACCAACAGCCGCCGCGCTTTTTCGATTTCGAATTCACCGCGCTACCCAGCACGCAGGTGGCTTGCTCCAAGGCGATCCTGCATTGCAACTGGCTGCAGGCGATCGAGACCACGATCGATTCCTCGCACCTAGGCGTGCTGCATGCCTCGTGGCTTAACCTGGGCAACAACGGCAACGCCATTGCCAGCGCCAACAACGGCCCGCATTACGATTATTTGCTGGCGCCCTACGGCTTTCGCGAAGCGGCGCTGCGCGACCTGCCCGACGGCAGCGTCTATCAGCGCATCCGCGAGGTGGTTGCGCCGTTCTACTCCTTTGTCCCCGCCCATTCCGAGCGCCCCCAATTGATGATCTGCGCGGTGCCGATCGACGATCAGTGGACCAACCTGTGGTACTGGGAATACGACCGCACACGCCCGCTGGCGGGGCAGTACCTGTTCTCGCGCGCCAATGCCGACAACTGGGATAATACCGCAGCTCGCCTGGGTTCTGCCGAGCAGGTCTGGGGTCAGGATCGCAAGGCGCTCAAGGAAGGGCATTGGACCGGCATGCCCTCGCTCACTTTCGAGGATTTTGTCGTCGCCGAGGCCCCCGGCCCGATCGCCGATCGCACACGCGAGTACCTGGGTTCCAGCGACAGCACGCCCATTCGTTTTCGCCGCATGATGCTTAACGCGGCCCGCGCCTTTGCTCGCGGTGAGCCGCCGCTTGGGCAGACCGAGCCGGTTGATTATGCCAAAATCCGCGCGGTTGCGCTGCGCGCGCCGCGCGAGTTGGATTGGCGCACGGTCGATCCGCTCCGGCCGCCGCAGTCCCTGCCGATGGGGCCGGGCTGAAAATTCCCCTCCGCGTGCCCGGCGCGCAAGGCAAAGACCGCGGTGTGCCCGACTCGCGGCGCGACGCTCGCACGATGGAGGCTTGGCCCGGTGCAGGGTTATTTCCAGGGCCGACCGAGCAACCCCGCGTCGTGGGCTGGCGCCGCGTGGCGGCGCTTCGAATAACAGCCTCTGGAGCGCGCCGTGACCCGTTCGATCGCTGATATCGCTTAGGGAATTATGGCCGTCCGGTAGGTCGGTGGCGTTGTCCGAATCATCGGGGCCCTAAACGTTTGAGGTGTTAGTCTCTTGGAACTCGGCTACTCCCGAAGTTACATGCACGGAGGAAACATGAATGGCTAGTGGGACGCATGAAGAGCGGGCGCAGCCGCCGGCTGCTCGCCGGGCGGGGCCAGCACCACTATCTGGCCGCTCATGTACGGCTGATGCATTGTGCAGTAGAAGGTAAACAACCCCTGCTGATGAAAAGTCAATGTCAGCTGGGTCTTTTTTAGCTGAGGCAACTCCTGGTGCAGCAACACCTGGCCGCTGCGGTCGGTAATCATGACGTCGTGTGGTTCGTTGGATTGCAAATTCCAGAAATTGAAAGTGGTCGGCTCGTCACGATAAACAAAGATGGTGCGCGGCGAGAAGCCATACAGTAGTCCGAATTTCGCCATCTCGCCGGCGTCGCTCTCGTTACCCGGCAAGGGCAGGGTCAGGATCACGATTTGATTGCGGGCATGGGCGGCCGAAGTGGCGCTGAGGATGCCGGATAGGGCGGCGCTGGGGCCATAGTCCTCGGCGCGGGTTAGTGGCGCGGGCGGCGCCAACACTAATGGCAGTAATAGAACAATCCCGACCCACACCCGCGCCGCCGGCCGTAAACCACGGCGCCGGCGTGAGCGCTCCCGACCGCCTCGCTTCATGATGCTTCCTTTGGGCGCTTGTCGCGGGAAAGCCCACACGACAGGTGCGCCCGTGTTACGGTTTTGGGACCTTATGGCAAATCCGGGTGCGGCCCGCAAAGCCTCTTTGTTATCCAACTTTGCGCCCTGCCGCCCGCCATCATATGATGGCAGCCATGGGTCCGGGGGTGGAGGCCGCGCGACATGAGCGGCGGTTGCTCCGCTGCGGGCCGTTTGTTAACCCGATAATACCTTGGAATTGACACGGCTTAGAGGCTTTCAGGATCTCCTCGGGCAGCCCGCAGCGGCGGCCACGATGATCGAGAATTGCGCGCGCCAGTTGATGGCGCGCTACGCGGTGCGCGAAATCCGCATCCCGCTGTTGGAGCGGGTGGAACTCTACCAGCGCTCCAGCGGCGAGACCTCCGACGTGGTTACCAAGCAGATGTACGCCTTCACCGATCGCGACGAAGGGCAAACCGTGCTGGCGCTACGGCCGGAGGGGACGCCCGGAGTGGTGCGGGCCTATGTCGAGGCAGGACTGGACAAGCGCGACCCGGAGCAGCGATTTTTTTACGGCGGGCCGATGTTTCGGCGCGAGCGGCCGCAAAAAGGGCGCTATCGCCAGTTCTATCAATTCGGAGTCGAAATCTTCGGTCGCGCGGATCCCGCTTGCGACGCCGAGCTGATTACAATGGTCGATGACCTGTGCCGCGAACTCAAGCTGGCGGTGGACTTCGAGATCAACTCCCTGGGGTGCCAGGAATGCCGGCCGGCGTTTCGTGCCGCCCTGCTGGCCTACGGGCGCGAGCATTGGGCACACCTATGCCACGATTGCCACGAGCGCCTGGAGCATAATCCACTGCGCCTGCTGGATTGCAAAATTGACGTCGAATTGGCTGCGGCCGCGCCTAAGAGCCTGGATTTTCTGTGCCCCCAATGCCGGCACCATTTCGACCTCGTCCAGCAATTGCTTGCTGCCGCCGGGGTCGCCTACAAGGTCAATCCGCGAATCGTGCGCGGCCTGGACTATTACGTCCGCACCACCTTCGAGGTCTATTGCCAGGCGCTGGGCGCGCAAAACGCGATCGCCGCCGGCGGGCGTTACGACGGCTTGGTGGCAACGCTGGGCGGAGCTTCGGTGCCGGCTAGCGGCTTCGCCATCGGGGTCGACCGTCTGGCCCTGGCGCTGGAGCTTGTCGCCCCCGGCTCAGCGCGTCGGGTGGCGCTGATTGCGCTGGGCGAGCAGGCCGTGGTGCGTGCGGCTGAGCTAGCCCGCCAACTGCGCCAGTACCCGTTCGAGGTAGAATTGCTCTCGCCCGAACGCAGCCTCAAAGCTCAGCTCAAGCGTGCCAATCATCTGGGTAGCCGCTATGCGGTGATCCTGGGCGAGGACGAATTGGCGCGCGGGCGGGCCCAACTACGCGACTTGGAGCGCAGCCTGCAGCACGAGGTGGCCCTGGAGGATTTGGCCCAAACCCTGTGCGCGCAGCGCCGTGAGGATGCTATTTAGTCCGTGCCGCACCCCAGCTATTGTCGACTGCACCTGTTATGAATGAACAAGCCATCTTCTCGCCGCTGCCGCCGTGGCCGCGGACCGATTATTGCGGCGCGCTGCGCCCGCCCGATCGCGGTCGCGAAGTCGCCCTGTGGGGCTGGGTAGCCACCCGGCGCGACCATGGTGGCCTGATTTTCATCGATCTGCGCGATCGCGAGGGCGTCGTCCAACTGGTCTTCAGCCCCGAACAGGCCCCCAAGGCCCATGAGGTCGCGCGTGCGGCGCGGGCCGAGTTCTACCTGGCAATCAAGGGCGTGGTAGTCGAGCGCTCGGCGGCCACGGTTAACGCCCAGCTGGCTACCGGCGCTATCGAGGTGGCGATAAGCCAGGCCGCGGTCCTCAATCCCTCCCAGCCGCCACCCTTTCCGCTGACCGAAGGCGAGGTTGGCAACGAGGAGGTGCGGCTACGCTACCGCTACCTGGACCTGCGCCGGCCTGAAATGCAGCGCAACCTGCGCCGCCGCCATCAGGCGGTGCGAGCGGTGCGCGATCATTTGGACGAGCAGGGTTTTGTCGAGATCGAGACTCCGATTCTGTGGCGGGCCACCCCCGAAGGAGCGCGCGATTATCTGGTCCCCAGCCGGGTCAATCCGGGCAAGTTCTATGCCCTACCGCAGTCGCCCCAGTTGCTCAAGCAATTGCTGATGGTGTCGGGCTTCGACCGCTACTACCAGATAGCACGCTGCTTTCGCGACGAAGATTTGCGCGCCAACCGCCAGCCCGAGTTCACCCAGATCGATATCGAGATGACCGGACCGCGTCCCGACGATATCGCCACCCTGATCGAAGGGATGCTGGCCAGCGTCTGGCGCCGGGTGCTCGGAGTCGAGGTGCCCATCCCGTTTCCGCGGCTCAGTTATGCCGATGCCATGGAGCGCTTCGGCAGCGACAAACCCGACCTGCGCTTCGAACTGGAACTCAAGCGGCTAGACCAGCCGTTGGCTAGCACAGGTTTCAAGGTTTTCGCCGAGGCCTTGGCCCGGGGAGAGAACATCTATGGTTTGCGCTTGCCCGGCGCTATGACGCTCAGCCGGCGCGAGCTTGATGAGATGGTCGAATCGATGCGCCAGCGGCAGAACCTGGGGTTGGCGTGGACGCGCTTTCAGGACAACGGCTGGCAAGGTCCGGTGGCGCGCCATCTGGGCGAGGCTTCTCTAGAACGGATGCGCCAGGCGCTGGCGGTTGAAAGCGGCGACCTGGTCCTGCTGATGGCGGGGAGGGCGGCCAAGGTACGCCCGGCGCTGGGCGATTTGCGCCTGCAACTGGGCGACAAGTTCGGTTTGCGCTCGCCCGAGCGGCGCGCCTTCTTATGGGTCGTCGATTTTCCGCTCTTCGAGTATAGTGAGCAGGAGGCTCGCTTGGTTTCGGTCAACCATCCCTTTACTGCGCCCCAGCCCGCCGACCTGCCTTTGCTCGACAGCCGGCCGCTGGAGGCCCGTGCCCTGGCCTATGATGTAGTGCTCAACGGCGAGGAACTGGGCGGGGGCTCGATCCGTATCCACAACGCCGACTTGCAAATGAAGATCTTCGAGCTGCTGGGCTTCTCGCGCGAGGAAGCGCGCAGCAAATTCGGCTTTCTGCTCGAAGCGCTGACCTATGGCGCGCCGCCCCACGGTGGAATCGCGCTGGGGGTGGATCGGATTGCGATGATTTTATCCGCTACCGATTCGCTACGTGATGTCATGGCGTTTCCCAAGACCCAGCGTGCCACCGATTTGATGACCGGGGCGCCCTCGGAAGTGGATAATCGCCAATTGCAGGAACTGTCGATAAGGGTGGTCAAATGAACACAGCCTTTCGCCGCTGGCCAATGTGGGGGGTGTTCGCATTGCTCGCGGCCGCCTGCGCGCCGGCTTGGGTTCCTGTGATCGGCAAAAATCCCGAGGTTCAGACCCATGCGGTGCTAGGGATCAAAACCGTGCGCATTCATCGCATCGCCGTGCTTCCCCTCATTAACGCAGCCGGCGTCCCCGACGACGCCGGCGACACCATCACCGCGGAGCTGCAGGCGCGAATGGCGCTGGAGGCGGAATGGGATCTGGTGCCAGCCTCCGACGTGGATGACGCGCTTTCAAAATTACCGCCCACCACGGCCAACAATCTCCAAAGCAACGCGTTGGCGCTGGGCAAAGCCGTGCAGGCCGACGGCGTTATTTACGGCAAGGTTCAAACCTATCGCGAGCGCGTGGGAGCCGATTACGCTGCCGCCAGCCCGGCCGAGGTAGCCTTTTCACTCGATCTGGTAGCGTTGAGCAACAAACAAGTCATTTGGTCGGCGCGCTTTGAGCGCGAACAGCAATCGCTGACCGAAAATGTGTTCGAAGTCTACGACTTCATCAAGCATCAGGGACGCTGGCTGCTGGCCCATGAAATTGCCCAGCAGGGCGTTGATCAAGCGGTCAAGAACCTCCACAGCAAGCTCAATTTGCAAGAGCAGATCGAGCACTTCAAGGTGCCTCAATACGAAGGCCCGTTCGATGATAACAGCACGATGAATTAAAAAGCCGGCAAATTGGACCAGGCTCTTACGGCGCCCCCAGTGCACGAGCGTGCTTGGCGCCGGAAACCCATTCGCCATAACGTGCCAAGCCCAGACGCAGGGGGCGTGGCGTGGCTTGGCGCAACAGGCGGGTGGCGGGAAGGGAAAGCGTAATCAGGAAGGGGGTGAGGAAGGCGCTGATGGTGGAAACTGCCACCGCGACCGAATAGAGAAATTCCCCGGTCGCGCCGGCCTTGTGGCCGACTTCGGCCATGATGAAGGCGAATTCGCCAATTTGGGCTAGTGCAAAGCCAGCCTGCAGCGAGGTAGTGGGGTGCTCCCCAATGAGCAGCGCACCCAAGGTTACGCCGACGATTTTGCCGGCCACCACCACTGCGAGCAGGACCAGTAGGGCGGGCCAGAACTTGAGTAGCAAGGAGGGATCAATCAGCATCCCCACCGAAACGAAAAACAGCGCGCCGAACATATCGCGCACCGGCGCAATCACGTGCTCCACCTGCTTGGCTTCGCCCGAGCCCGCCACCAACGAGCCAGCTAGAAAAGCCCCCAACGCCACCGAATAGCCGGCGCGCTCGGCCAGCAAGGCGGACAGAAAGCAGACCCCCAGAGCGCTGATCAAAAGAGTTTCCTGACGATGCATGCGAGCGACAGCACGGATCAGGTAAGGTACGGTCAAGCCACCGCCCACCAGCAACGCGGCCAGAAAGAGTGCAAGCCGCCCGCCCACTGACATTAGGATGGCGGGGGCGAAGGTGCGATCGCGTGCTACCACGGTCAGCAAGCCCAGCAGCAGGATAGCCATCACGTCCTCGGCCAACAGGACGCCAAAGCAAAGCTCACGCAGGCGTGAATCGACATGCTTTTCGGCGAACACCTTGGCCACGATGGTTGTGCTGGAGATAGAGACGATCGCGCCGGTGAAAATCGACTCAATGGGCGACCAGCCCAAGCCATGAGCCGCCAGGTAGCCCAGCACAAAGAGCAATCCGACTTGGATCAGGGTGATCAAGCCACAGGTGGGTGCCAGCCGCAGCAGGCGGCGCAGGTCGAATTCCAGCCCGATCGAGAACAGAAGCAGAACCACACCCAGGTCCGCGACCGCCTGAATACGCTGCACGTTGGCAAAAACCGGGACGGCGACGTGCGGTCCGACGATCATCCCGGCGACCAGGTAGCCGACCACCAAGGGCTGACGCAGGATTTGGAAAATCACGGTGGCGATTGCCGCCACGCACATCACCAGCGCCAAATCTTCCAAAAAATTGTGGCCTACAAGCACCATCGCAATAACCTCGCTGACATCCCGTTATCCCGCCTCTGGCTCCGCCATTCGCCTTGACTGGCCGCCATGCCCAGCCGGCAGGTACTGCGCCTCACGCTACGCGCGAGGGGCCACGTTGCAACCGGTTTGAGGCTATTACGCCAGGAATTCCTCAATCAGGCGGTTGACCCGCTGGGGCCGTTCCTGCTGAACCCAATGACCCGAATCGGGAACGTACTTCAGCTCGAAGCGGCCGGTAAAGTATTGTTCCATCCCGTAGGTCAACTCCTTGCCCAGAGCTACATCCTGCTCGCCCCAAATCAGCAGGGTAGGCAGCGCGATTTTATTGGCCAGCCAGCGGATTGAAACGCCCCCGGCCAAGTCGCGCCGGCGCAAGGCGCGATAGTAGTTGAGCGCCGCGGTCAGGGAATAGGGGTGGGCAAATGCCTGGCGGAAGTAAGCCAGGTCGGCGGCGCTGAACGCGGTGCGGTTGACCGCGCTACGCCGCATCAGGGCAACCAGCGGCGCGCACCCGCGCCTGCCCAGCACGCGCTCTGGCAGCCAGGGGAGCTGGAAAAACAAGATGTACCAGCTTTTGCGCCACTGCCGCGGGTTGGATCGGAGATGGCGACGAAAGGCCAGCGGATGGGGACAATTGAGGACGATCAGCCGCTCCAGGCACTCAGGATGCATCAGGGCGGTGGCCCAGGCGATCGCCCCGCCCCAATCGTGCCCTATCAGGGTAGCGCGCCCGTGGCCCAAGCGCTCGATCAGTCCGACCACGTCGCCCACCAACTCCTCAAGCCGGTACTTGGCCACCCCGCGCGGTGCGTCGCTACCGCCGTAGCCACGCAAGTCCGGGGCCACGCAGGTGAAGCGCGGCGCCAGGGCGACGAGCTGATGGCGCCAGGAGTACCAGCATTCGGGAAACCCGTGCAGCATCAGCAGCAAAGGCCCCTGGCCGGCCCGAGCCACGCGCAGGTTCAAGCCCGAGGGCAAGCTGATTTGCTCCAGGCGCCAGGGTTGATCCAAAGCTTCGGGGTGAGGCGCGGATAGCTCCATTGGCGTGCTTCTCGATAGGCTCGTGGCGCTGCTTATCCCGCTTAAGCGGTAAGTGAAATCCCTGACAAGCGATCCGGGGCAGTACGACAACCGTCCTGCTTTTATTTTTCTGGCACTCCAAACGGTAGCGGTTAATCTCTTTATACATACGGACTGGTTACAACCATACCCGGCTGCTGCTCGATCCGTCACCCCGCGTCTTTAGGTCTGAACGCCAATACTCAGCACGCGCCACTCTAAGCCTAGGGCTTGGGAAGCGTCACAAAGGAAGTGCGAAATGGTTGACATACATGACCACGACATTTCTTCCAACAAGGGTAAATCCGGTAAGAGTTCGCGCGGCTTTGCTTCCATGAGCGTGGAGAAGCAGCGCGAGATCGCCAGCAAAGGCGGTCGGGCGGCTCACGCCAAGGGGACTGCGCACGAGTTTACCGCTGACCAGGCTCGCGAAGCCGGCCGCAAAGGCGGCGAGACGGTCAGCCATAACCGCGATCATATGTCCATTATTGGACGTAAGGGCGGGGAGGCAGTCAGTTCCAACCGTGATCATATGGCTGCGATCGGACGCAAGGGCGGGGAAACGGTCAGCTTCGATCGCAGTCACATGGCCAGTATTGGGCGCAAGGGTGGCGAGGCGGTCAGCTCCAATCGCCAGCACATGTCGCAGATCGGACGGGAGGGCGGGGCCCATTCCCAAGGCGGCCATCCGGGTCACGTCGAGCGGCGGCCGTGAGCGTCCAAGCATTTTTCGGGCGGACGTAATCCGAGCCGCGCGCGCCGCGGTCCCGACCCTTCGGGCTACGCGAGCTGACCCGCGCTGGTCCATCAGGAGGCCGCTTCATCTTGAGCCACCGCCAAGGTCGTCTGAGCGCTTGGATGGCAGGTTTCGGCCTCCAACCGACGATGGGGCGAACGCGATGGAGTGCAGCCCAGAAGGGGACGGAGAAACGCCTTGCTAGTGGGCCTCGCAAGTAGCAAGATTAACCATGAGGTAGTGTCTTTGGAAGCCAGCAGGCGCAGCGCAATGCGGGCGGTGTGGGCCATCGTGGCCGTACTGCTGGCGTATGGGGCAGGGCCGGCGCGGGCTCAACAGAACGTCAGCCCGATGCTGATCCCAAACCAGCGCGGGAATCAGAGTGGCGAGGTGCTGGAAATCCCGCGTACCAACAACCAGACCCAAATCCTTCCTCCGGGCGCGCCGCCTAATCTGGCTCCGCAGCCGGGCGTCGAATTGGAAATCCCCGGCCGGCAACTGCGTAACCAACCCGGCTATGCTCAGGTCACAGTCACCGTGACCAACAGCTCGGGGGTACACATCACCGACCTGACCCAAAAAGACTTCAGGGTGTACGAGGACAATCAACAGCGTTCTATTGCCTTCTTCCGGCGCGATGTTAACACCCCCGTCTCGGTCGGAATTTTGGTGGATACCTCGGGCAGCATGGAGCCCAAGATCCCGCAAGCGCGGCTTGCAATTGCCAATTTCGTGCGTGACCTGAACGCTCAGGACGATGTCTTTTTGTTTGCCTTCTCGGATCGCCCCTTCCTGCTCCAACCCTTCACCACCAATCACGATGCGGTCTTAAGCCGCTTGGCATTGCTGCACGCCTACGGCCGCACCGCGCTCTACGACGTGATCCTCGACGGTCTGATCATGGTCTCGCGTGGACGCTATGATAAGAAGGCGCTGCTGGTGGTCACCGACGGGATGGATACCGCCAGCGCCTCCGAGCTGCAGCAGGTAGTGACTCAGGCGCGCCGACAAGGGGTGCTGATTTACTCGATCGGCATCGGCGATCCCAACACATCGGGGTCATCCATTGGTATTGGCGCATTCATTTTCGGGGGCAGCGACCTCGACCGGGTTGACGCGCAGGTCCTGCAGACCTTGTCGGCGGAGACCGGGGCTAAGACTTTTATCGTGCGCCAGGTGGGCGACGGCGACCTGCTCAATGCCGCCTGCGAGGCGATCAGCAACGAGTTGCGCGAGCAATATACGCTGGGTTTCCTTTCCAACGACCCGTCGGCGGGCGGCTATCGCGGGATCAAGGTCGAGGTACCCTCGCGCCCGGAGCTGAAGGTTCGCGTGCGCAAGGGGGTCACGGTGGGGCATAATCCGACCTACGCCGCGGGATCTGGTCCAGGCTGATCCGCCCGCGGCGATAGGCGAAGGACAAGATCCAAACGGCGACGGTACCGCAGCCCAGGCCGCTAGTGGCCAGGAGCAGCGCGGCGGCTTGCGCGATCCAGCCTGCCTGGGCCAAAACCCCGGTCAGCATCCCGCTCAAGGCTAGGTTGAAGCCCCAAAACAGCGCCGACTGAAGCGCCCGGACTTGGCTCAGCCGGCGAACCGGCCATCCACGGAGCCTACGGACGCGCGCCACCGCGGCCGGCAGCATATGGTAGGAGGCGGCGATGATGAGATTACCGATCCAGCCCAGCAGGGCCGCGATTCCGTAGGCGCTCGCCAGCCGATTGCCTAGCTCGCTCTGCGCCCCGCTCAGGCTCAGCATCAGCCCCAGCATTAGAACCAGTGCCAAGCTGGCCAGGCTTGCGACCAGATGGCACAACGGCCAAGTCACCGGCAATCTCGAGGCACGCACGAATCGGCCCATCGCGACGAGATAGACCGCCAACGCCAGCGCGGCGCCCATCGTCCATAGCGTTAGGCCTGGAACTGCGCCGGCCAGCGCTAGGGCCAACCCGACCGTGGCCACGCCCAGTGCGCCGACCTGGGCGAAAGCCGTCCGGGGTTTGAGCGGGAGGCCGAGCAAACGCGGCACCAAGCGATACGACATCGCGCACAGCGCCACGCCTATCCAACCCAGCGCGGCCAGATGGGCATGTGCCGACACATTGCGGAGCACGTCGCCACCCAGGAAGTTGAGGCTCTTGTCCAAGGCCAGCAAGACACCCACGCTGCCGGCGAACGCAAAAAAACTCAGGGCGGCAAGCAGCGCCAATTCCATTGCGCCCAGCCGCGCACGCCAAGCCAGAGCTGGTATCAAGTTAAGCGCAAACAGCAGTATGCTGACCACGACCACCACGCCTGCCATCCAAACTCCATCCCAGCTTCCCAGTAAAAAATGCGAGACCACGCCGGAGGCACCAATCAGGTAGAGTATGAACTGGAGCCCGACCAAGCGCGGGAAGCGGGGCGGGCGGCTGAAAGCCGGAACGTAAATCAGGATGGCGCCGATTATCGCCGAGCTGATCCAGCCCAGGGTGAAAGTGTGGACCCAGGCCAGCACCGGCGGTTGGTAGAAGAAATCGCGCGTGGCGGGTAGCGCCCATGGTGCCGCCAGCGCTCCGGCAACAAAAGACAAGCTGGCCAAAATCAGAAAATTGACCGCCGCCCGCGCCACGGCGAGTCGCGGTTTAGGCCGGCCGCGACTGAAGCCAAACTTCATTCGGGCGATTAAATCCCGGCGCGGCGAGCGAGGCCAGAGCGTAACTTGAGCACAGGACGAGCCGAGGTTGCCCTTCAAGCCGCGATTGGCTCAGACTACAGCCACGGGGTTGCGGCATGGCCATTGAACTAAGCCAGGAGGCGTTTGAGCGGCTGGATGAGCAAGACGATCGGCTCTTCTATGCCTTCCCCCGCTTTACCGTTCATATCGACTCGCGCGCGATTCGAATCGCAGGCGAAATCTTCGCCCGCTACCTGCCGGTGGGCGGCAGGTTGTTGGATCTCATGAGCAGTTGGCGTTCGCATCTGCCTGACACTCTGACTCCTGCCGCCGTCGTCGGAGTGGGACTTAATCGACTGGAGATGGAAGACAATCCGGCGTTGACCCAAATCGTGGTTCACGATCTCAACCGCGCGCCCCATTTGGAATTGGAAGATCGCACCTTCGATGGCGCGATTCTGACCGTATCGGTGCAGTACTTGACCCAACCGGTGGCGCTGTTTGCCGATACTGCTCGCGTTCTGCGCGTCGGCGCGCCTTTCGTCGTTTTGTTTTCCAATCGCATGTTTTGGGATAAAGCCGTGCGGATCTGGCGCGAGAGCAGCGAGTCTCGGCGGATAGAGCTGGTAAAGACCTATTTTGAGCAAACCCAGTGCTTCGAGCGACTGGAAGTAGTGGATCGCAGCGAAGCCGCCGGCTTCGATCCGGTGTACGCGGTGGTCGGCTGGCGCCGCAACAATTAATTCTTTAAGTTGCCAATCAGAGAACGCGGGTTTCATCAGGGCAGAACAAAACGCGGAAGCGCTGTCGCGGTGGTTGCGTGGATAAAGCGCGAAATCGGCGGCGACTCAACTGTCCCTAGCCTTGTCGATCAATAGCCAGGGTCCCATGGCCCAGCCGGAGTGAACCAACGTCCCAGGAATGCTCCGGTTCGTTAACCGGAACGTGTCGCCCGCTTCGGTAAATTAAATTTTCCTGCCTGGGTTCTTCCAACGGCTGAGGCCAGCTAGAGTTGGGATGCGGCGGTTCACTTGGGCCGCGCGGACCGGCTCCATGGCAACGGTCTTAACTCCATTGGATAGCCACCTGCGGTCGTTAGCGGTGCGGCTAGGCCAGCAAGTGGTCGATCCCCAGCTGGCGGGGCGCCTGCTTGAGCTAGTCAAACAACGCGCTCCCGACGAAGGGCTGGCCTTGGTCGGCCTGATCAAATTGGGCGAGCGCTCGGCTTCCGGGATGGCCCGGCTGGGCGCCGATCTTGACTTCGCCTCCGACCTGATCTTCTGCCTGGGCAGCTCGGAAAGCGTGGGTAATTACCTTGCTCGTCGCCAGGATTGGTGGGAAGCGGCCGCGGCGGTGCGAAACGCCGATGCAGCGGCGTTGGCCCGAACGATTGAGTTTGTTCCCCCAGCCATGGTCGAGCGCGAAGCCGGCGCTGCGCTGCTGGCGGAGTTTAAAGAGCATCACTTCGTCCGACTGGCGATGGCCGATCTGCTGGGGCGTATCAGCGTGGTCGAAACCATGGAGCTGATGTCGCAACTGGCCGAACAATGCGTCGCCGGCGCCCTGGCGATGGCGCGCAAGCTACAAGCCCAGCGGCTCAATCCCGCGCTCCAATTCTGCGTCATCGCGCTAGGCAAGCTCGGGGTGTCGGAATTGAACCTCAGCTCCGACGTTGACTTGAGCTATCTTTTCGACGCGCCCGATGCTCAGGCGGCGCAGGACAGCGCCCATCGCTTGGGCAACCTGCTTAGCGAATTGCTGGCCGGTGCCTTCAGGGTCGACCTCCGCTTGCGTCCGGGCGGCTCGCACGCACCGCTAGTGAGCTCACTGGAAAGCGCGGTGAACTTCTACCAGAACTTCGGCCAAACCTGGGAGCGCGCGGCGTTGCTGCGGGCGCGGCCAGTGGCGGGCGATCTGGCGCTGGGAGCGCGCTTGATAGCGGAGCTCAGCCCCTTCATCTATCGCCGCTTTCTGGATTTCGAAACGCTCCATCAACTGCGCACGATGAAGCAGATGATCGAGCAGGAACTGCGCTCGCCGGCGGCGGTGGAAAGCAACATCAAGCTGGGACGAGGCGGAATTCGCGAGCTGGAATTCATCGTGCAAGCGCTAACCCTGGTCTATGGCGGGCGCGATCCACGGCTGCGCTATCCGCGTACCCTCGATGCGCTGGCGCGGCTGCAGGAGGGAGCTTATTTGAGTGCCGCGCGCGCGCGCCAACTGAGCGCGGCCTATCTGTTCCTGCGCGACGTCGAGCACAAGCTGCAGGTGGTCGCCAATCTGCAAACTCATTCTCTGCCCGCCGACCCCAGAGCACTCCGCCAGTTGGCTGCGCGCATGGGTTTTGGCAAGGAGGCTGGGGGACTCGCGCGCTTCGAGGCGGTCCTGACCGAGCATCGCCGCCTGGTTGCCGAGCTGTTTCGTGAAATGCTGCCGGGAGGAGAGGGTAATGGAGCGATGGCAGCCTCCGACCTGGCTCGCCAGACCTTCGCCGCCGCGCTGGAGCCCGAGGCTGCGGCCGCGGGCCTACAGGCGCTGGGCTTCGCCCAAGCCAGCGAGAGCGCCGGCCATCTGCTTCTGCTCGCGCGTGGTCCCGCTGGCGCTTTAGCCAGCCCGCGCCGGCGCGAGCTGCTGCAAGCCTTGGGCCCGTTGCTGCTGGACGAAATCAGCGCGTTGCCCAATCCCGACCACGCGCTGGCCAACCTCGCCGCCTGCATCGCGGCGATCGGTGCGCGTACCTCTTTTTTGACCATGCTGCAGCAGCACCCGGCCACCCGCCGGATGTTACTGAGCCTATTTTCCTCAAGCCAGTATCTGTCGGGGCTGTTTATCCGCCATCCCGAGATGCTGGACGTGTTGGTGCGGTCCGATCTGGCCCGCCTGCGCCGCTCGGCGTTGGAGATTCGGGCCGAGTTAAATGGTCTGCTGGCCCATTGTGTGGACTTTGAAAGCCAGCTGGACGCGATGCGCAGCTTTCGCCATCAGGAATTTTTACGGGTCGCGATCGCCGACGTCGCGGGCCAACTAGATCTGGCGGCAGTGGCGGCGGAACTGAGCACCGTGGCCGAAGCCGTATTGGTGGCGGCATTGGAATTGGCACGCCAGCAAGTGGCGTCCAGCTATCCCAGCGCCCGCCAGTTACAGCTGTGCGTGCTGGCGATGGGACGGCTGGGGGCGGCAGAAATGGCTTACAACTCCGACCTTGACCTGATTTTCGTCTATGCCGGGCAGGACAACCGCGACCTGGAGGTAGCCGCGCGCGTCGCCCAAAAACTCATCGCCATCCTAGAGGCGCGCACTCGCGAAGGCTATTTATACAAATGCGATCTGCGCCTACGACCCTCGGGCAACGCCGGGCCCTTGGTCACCTCTCTGGCCGGCTTCATCGACTACCATCGCAATAGTTCGGCGACCTGGGAGCGGCTGGCATTGATTCGCGGTCGCACGGTGGCGGGTGCCCCAGAGCTGGGTGTGGAGGTAGAGAAAGCCCGCCAGCATTTTGTCTTCAGGCGTGCTCTGAACGCCGCCGAAGTGGCAGAAATCGCCGCTATGCGTGCTCGAATCGAACACGAACTGGGCGCTGAAAACGCTTTCCAGCTAAATCTCAAGCAGGGGCCGGGGGGCTTGATCGATGTGCAATTCCTGACCCAGATGATGGCGCTACGTTACGGACACGACCATCCGCAATTGCGCGGGCGCGGGGTGCGCCAGCTCCTCGCCGGGTTGAAAGCTACCGGGCTAATGGATGGGGTCGAGGTCGACCTGCTGCGCCAGAATTACGAATTCCTTGAACGGCTAGAAAGCTACCTGCGCATGGACACCGACCAGGCCGCGTGGGCGGTTTCCACTCAGCGTGCCAAGCTAAGTCCTCTGGCGCGGCGGATGGGCTTCGAGGGTGAGGATGGGGCCGAGCGAATGCTGACGGAATTGGGCGAGCGTCGTGCCCAGATCCGTGCCAGCTTCGAACGCCACTTCCAACGCGAAGCAGCCGCCGCGGCGCGGGAAGCCAGTGGTCAAGGTGCATAACGTCGCGCCGGCTTGCTTCTTTTGTCGATGGTTACGTTTGGGAGCCCAAACCCTGGAATGTCACAATCAATGGACTACCCTCATCTCGTTCTGGTTACCGGTGGCAGTCGCAGCGGTAAAAGCGCGCACGCGCTGGAGCTGGCGGCGCAGGCTGCCGACCGCAAACGCGCCCCCGCTTTTTTTATCGCCACCGCTCAGGCGCTCGACGAGGAGATGGCGGCGCGCATCGCGCGCCATCGCGCTGCCCGGCCGGCGCGCTTTCGGACCATCGAGGAGCCGGTGGCTCTCATCGAGGCGTTGGGCGGAGTCGAGGATAACCCGGGCTCGGTGGTGGTAATCGATTGCTTGACCTTGTGGCTTTCCAATTTGATTGCGCGCGCGCTGAGCGACGAGGCGGTTGTGTCGCAAGCCGAAGCGCTGGCCCGCACCCTGACTTTGGCGCGCTATTCGAGCGTAGTGGTAAGCGGCGAGGTCGGCTCTGGTCTGGTCCCGATCGAGCCGCTGGGGCGGCGCTTTCGCGACCTTTTGGGCTGGACCAACCAACTCGTGGCACGCGCTGCCGACCGGGTCATTCTGATGGTCGCGGGCTGTCCGCTGGTCATCAAGTAAATCTCGCGGCTGCTCGCCGCGCTCCGCCGCGAGCGTGCTACAGGCCTATATCTGTGCTTTGATGTTGGGCACGGACCGATCACTCATCAAGTTTAAATTGAGGCCCAGGCTTGCATGCCCTCCTCGCTCAAGCGCTTCTATAAAGGCTCCGTGGCTCTCCAACTTCTGCGCTGGCTGGTGCAAGCGCTACTGCTCCTGGCGCTCGTCGGTAGCGTGGCGTTACTGCTGGCCGATGCTGCTTCGGCTCGGGCCTGGGCTTTTTCAAGGTTTGTAGCGCTTGCGTCCGGTCATGCCTCGCTATCGGCTCTGCCGCTGTTGGCTGCCGGTTTATGCTATCTCGCTTTACAAGTAGTGTTGCGGCCCAAACCCTGGCAGTTGTTTAAGCGCTTGATGCTGGGTGCGGCCTTCGTGCTGTGGGGTGTCGTGCAACTGATGCCTTCCGGTACCCTGGCTACTCATCTGGGCGATATCGTCATCGCGCTCTACGTTTTTGACCTGGGTTTGATGATCCACTCGGAGTTGGCCACTGCCACCCCAGCGTCATGAGTGGCCGCCACGCAGCGGATCGACCCGTTGTCAATGGCACCACCGATTTTCTCAATTCCCGGGCAAAGCTGAGGCGAATCCTTTTGCCACCGTCACTTAGCCCCCCCTGGCGGTCGGCCAGGGCGAAGGTGTTTGCTCGCGCTCGGGACACTCCGGCGCGCCGGTTGAAGCGCCGAACTGTAGCCGCTTTCGGCAATCGAACAAATCGGCAGGCTCCAACGTATAGTTAACAGGGTATGTCGCCGCGCGAAGGCGCAATCCTGAAAGGGAGCAACGGTGGACCGATTCGATCGTCAGTTCTGGCATCGCTTGTGGCTGCTGACCAAGCCCTATTGGGTTTCGGCGCGGCGGCGGCGAGCGCTTTGGCTGCTGTTTGCGGTGACCGCCTTAAGTCTGGGTGCAATCACCATGAGCGCGGTGTTCAGCTACGTATCTCGCGACGTGATGAACGCCTTGCAAGCACGCAATTCTTCGCAGTTTTACCATCTGATGCTGCTTTACGTGGCATGGATCATCATATACGTCCCAATGGCCACCTATCAGCCCTATTTGAGCGGAATCCTTGGTATAGAATGGCGAGATTGGATGACCACCGATTATGTGGCGCGCAGCCTGCGCAACCATGCGCTATATCGCGTCATGCGCGATCGGCGGGTCGACAACCCCGACCAGCGTATTAGCGAGGACCTCAACAGCTTTACCAGCGGAGCCCTGAACTATTCTAACGCAATTCTCAGCGCGGTGGTTACCGCGGCCACTTTCTTCGGTATTCTTTGGTCGATTTCCCATTGGCTGGCGCTTTGCCTAATCCTCTATGCGCTATTAGGCACCTGGGGCGCGATCATAATCGGCCGCCGCTTGGTGCATATCAATTTCGATCAGCAACGCTATGAAGCCGACTACCGGTTCGCCCTGGTACATGCCCGAAATAATGCCGAAGCAATCGCGCTCTACCAGGGTGAGCAGCAAGAAGCTGGGCATCTCGGCAGCCGCTTTTCGCGGGTGGTGAGTAATTTCAAGCTGCTGCTGCTGTGGCAGCGCCACCTGACTTTATTTACCCATACCTATAATAATGCCGCGGGGCTGGTGCCTTATTTCGTGCTGGCTGGAGCGTACTTCTCGGGCCGCTACAAGCTGGGGGAATTTACTCAGGCCGCCTTCGCGTTCGAGATGCTGCAACATTCGCTATCATTGGTGGTGAATCGGTTCGAGGGGCTGACCGAGTACGCCTCGGTGGTCAATCGACTGGCCGACTTCAGCGAGCAATGCGAGCGGGCCGCGGCGCCGATCAGGGAAGGGGAAGAAGCGATCGCGGTGAGCGAGGGCGATTACCTGGCGGCAGCGGATTTGAGCGTGCTGACTCCTGACCGCAGCCGCCTTCTGCAAGACCGCTTGTCCTTCCGCGTCAACCCGGGCCATAGTCTGCTGATCCTCGGTCCGAGCGGGGCGGGGAAAACCACGCTGATGCGGGTGGTGGCTGGTCTATGGCGCCAGGGAAGTGGCCACATTGTGCGGCCGGCGCTTGAGCAAATCCTTTTCCTGCCGCAGCAGCCCTACCTGGTCTTGGGTTCCTTGCGCGAGCAGCTGCGCTACCCACGCGCCGGCCAGTGCGACGATCGAGCACTGCTGGCGGTCTTGGCTGCCGTCAATTTGGCCGAGCTACCGGCACGCTGGGGCGGGCTAGATGCCCAAGCGGACTGGGCTGTAGTCTTGTCGATAGGTGAACAACAGCGCTTGGCCTTTGCCCGTTTGTTGCTTAATCGCCCGCGCTGGGCCTTTCTGGATGAAGCCACCAGCGCTTTGGACCTCGAAACCGAGGCTCTGCTCTATAGCCAGCTGGCCCGCCTGCCCACCACCGTCATCAGCATTGCCCATCGCACTACCTTGCGCCGCTACCATCGGGAATGTTTGCAACTGCGGCCCGTTCTAAGCGAATTGTCCGCGAAATCGACCTGATCGGATGGCCGGCGGCCCAGCTCCGAGCATGTGCGGCCAGGTTTTGTCGTGGGTCCAGCAGCTAGGAGCTAGTCAGGGGGGTTTGTACCAAAAGAAGCATAGCCAGCAAACGGCACGCGAATTGCGGTGAATGCAGAACGTGGAGCTCAACGGAGGTTCGAGGTTCAATGAAGCGTCTGTTAACGGTAGCATCGGTTTCGCTTCTGCTGTTGGGCTTGCTACTGTCCCCGCGCTTTGGGCGCAGAGCGGCAAACAGATCTTCAACTCGACTAACAACAACCCGCAGGTCGGTCACGCCGTGGCGCTAGCCAATCCTTCCGAGCATCCGGGCAACACCATGGAAGAGTTTGGAGGAGAGGTGCAATGGCCCGGTACGCTGGCTAACTTCGTGGCCGAAAAAATTTCCGAAGCCAAAGCCAAGGGAATGGACACGCGCGAGGCCGAAGTACAGGAGCGCTTGGCGGTCAACTGGTAGCGGATGGGAAAGAATCTCAACGCTGCCCAGCATTTCGATACAGCTTTGTGCTCGCTGGGCATTTAGCCCAATGTTTAGGGAGAAAACGTAGGCGAGACGACCGCCGCGCATCAACCAATGCCCGGACGAAAAACGATACCGGGAGAGAGCTCATCACAACCCTCGCACTAATCGGGACGGATTTTCTAAAAGCAATGATGCCGATGAAAAACGCCGGCATCATTGCTTGAATCGAACGGGTATTTACCCAGTGGTCCGCTATCGTTGTCGGGTGAGAAAGGCGGGTGCCCACGGGGGCGTGTGCATGTAGCCGACTTTACCAAACTGGCCCGGTGTCACACCACCACAAAACCAGTATCATGTGCTGGTTGTTTTCCCTACGCGTATTGCTTGGGCAGAGCGCCTGCCACCGAAAGGATCTATCTTATGAGGCCACAGCGCGACGACTTTGCACTTGAATTCACCGCGGTGACGGCGGCCGGTGAGAGTCCGATGCGGGCTCGGATCGAGAGTTTGGTGATCGCGGGTTGGACCGGACGCGATCTCCATGCAGTTACTCGACATATCGAAGAGCTGGCTCGGATGGGTGTCGCGCCTCCCACGACCACCCCGATCTTCTATCGCGCCGCCACTCGATTATTGACTAGCGCGGCGGAAATCCAGGTGGTGGGACGCGACTCTAGCGGGGAAGTTGAACCGGTGTTGGTAGCGGTGGGCGATCGCTTATGGGTAGGCGTAGGTTCCGACCACACCGACCGCAAATTGGAGACGGTGGGCGTCACAGTGGCCAAACAACTTTGCGCCAAGCCGCTAGGCGCGCAACTATGGGCCTTTGACGAAATCGAGTCGCATTGGGACAAGCTGATCATCCGCTGCTTTGCGCTGCTTGAAGGTCGCCGCCGGCTATATCAGCAGGGCACGCTCTCAAGCTTGCGCCCGGCGCGTGAGCTGATAGCTCTTTACCGGGGCGACGAAGGCCTACTGCCGGCGGGTTACGTAATGTTTTGCGGCACGGTGGCGGTGGAAGGGGAGATCGCCTTCGCCGACGCCTACGAGCTTGAGCTGGAGGACCCGGTGCGCAGACGCAGCCTCAGTCATCGTTACCAGGTTCAGTCGCTGCCAGTGGCGGGATAAGCTGAAAAAATAGTATGGATAGAGGTGAACGATGGCCACAGTGTTCATCCCGGCATTACTGCGCAATTATACCGGGGGGCGGGAAAGCGTCACGGCGGTAGGGCGCACGCTCGGCCAGATCATCAAGGACCTGGATAGGCAGTTTCCCGGCCTGGCCAGCAAGCTGGTGGAAGCGGACCACTTGAAGCAGTCGCTGGCGGCCTCAGTCGATGGCGAGCTGGCGGTGGCGGGATTGTTCGAGGCCGTGGAAGAGCAAAGTGAAATTCACTTTCTACCCGCGATTTCCGGAGGCTCATAGGCTAGCCACTGCTTCACCGTTTTTTCTTTTTCCAGGCTGGTGGGGTTGCTCATTCTACCCGCGGAGACGAGGGAGGACGGTGGATTACGCCGAAGCTGCGACGGTTGAACACCGCCATGCTTGGGTGGGAATTGTTGACCCCGTACACTGCTTTCAGGATGAGGCAGGACTGGCGCAACCAAGCTTACTCTTGGCGCGAAATTGGGACTTGGAGTCGAGACCCAACGTGCCAGCGTCAGCCTTGTGCGGGAGTTTCATAAAGCAGCTTGAGGAAGGCAGCCAGCTTTCAGGGTAGGCTGGTTTAAGCCGCGGGTCGATCTTGCCCGGGCCGAGTTATTCAGCACCTGGCAAAACGCATCGGGGCTGGGGCGCAACAATGGGTTCGGCTGAGGTGCTTCACGAAGGCTTAAATCGGCACCGCTTTGGCTCGCCCTGAGCTGCTCAACTATGCGAAACACTTGGCATTCGGTGCCTGATGACACGGAGTTGGTAGGGCTTGACAGGCCCAGGCTGCACGGTGGAAACGCCGTGAGTTGCGCTTCGCGCCGAGGGCAAGAGAAATCGTTGCCCTCCCAAGCCATTTGCCGGAGTATAGACTTCGGTCGGCTGGGATTTGCCCCCCTTTTCCCGGCGGCCAGAGGGGTCGGTCGGGGAAACTTGACCGACTCCTTGCCTCTTACCCCGGTGGCGACGAGCGGCGCATTGCCGCGCCCCTGGGCGCGGCCACGGCCAGCTTACATGCGGTCGCGGCTGCCGCCGCCGCCCGACCAGCGTTCGCCCCCGCCCCCGCCGCCTCCGCCTGCGGTACGGGCTTGCGCCTCATTGACCCGGATTGCGCGCCCCTTGAGATCGCGGCCGTTGAATTTCTTGATCGCCGCTTCCGCCCCCTCGTCAGTGGCCATTTCGACAAAACCGAAGCCCCGCGAGCGGTTGGTTTCGCGGTCTACGATCACCTGGGAGTTCTCGACTTTTCCGGCTTCCCCGAACAAGTCGCGCAGATCCTGATCGGTCACAGCCCACGCCAGGTTCCCAACATACAATCGACGTCCCATTCACTTCTCCTTGCTGCGGTACCCGCCCTTCCCCCTGTGCCTGCTGCCTTCTCGTCCGGCTCACAGGTCAGTAGCAGCGCAGTACCCGCGCTAACGCGAATCTTATAGCACCGACTGATCGGGATGGGTAGCGGGAATATAGGTCCAATCCGGCTCGGCCACCGTTCGCCATTCACACTTCGCGCGTTCCGGCTGACCGCCCAAAATCAATCTCCCTGCCCGCTCTCACCTCCTCCTGACTGCCGCCCCAGACTCCCATCGCGGCGTGTGCAGCCAAACCATGGGCCGAGGCCACGCGTGCTCTCCCATCTTCTGGCCAGGCTGAAAACCCTGTCCGCCAGCAACTTTCACCCAGTCCGTCGTTTAATCCGTACGCCTGGGTAACATCTTGTTTGGTTTTCCGCCTGGTTGGGTGGCACAGCGGACAAAGCTCCCGGCGCAATCACGCTGTTCTGTTACGCTGGTCACTGTTAAAGCATCAGAGCAAGAGCGACGATGTCTGACATGGCAATGAAAAACAGAGCGAACCCTTTTGCTCGCGACTGCGTCGGTGACGACAATAAGGGCGCAGCGATCTCCCAGCCAATTTCAACTTCTCACCAGTTGCGCTTGCGCACGAGATGACTACCGGCCAATAGTTTTTACTAACTGAGCGGTAGCAAAACCTATTTTCCAGGCAGGATGGCGACGATTATGCAGCGGTCCGATTACCGGTCCACACACACGGCTCGCGGTCGCGCGCTTGCATCGAGCCAAGTCAATCCAATAGATATGAACTTTTAGGTTTTTTGCTTGTAAAGCATGGTTGCTCTGGATAGATTCAATAACTATCCGGACACTAATATGGCCTTTTAGACAAGGAGTGTCACCCTAATGCCACGACGCAGCACCAGCGGATTGGGCTCAGCCTTCCAACAAGTACAGCAACAGGCGCGCGAGTTGCTGACCACTTTGCATCAAGAAATTCGCGCCAAGGAGATGGAGCTCAACCGGCTGAAGGAAGAAGAGGTTCAACTCAGCCGACTTACCGGGCGAGTCGTCGAAACCGGCTCTTCGTCACGCCTGGCGCGCAATGGCCGCTCGGGTCGAATCAACTGGCGTGCGGTGCTTGAGCAACTTCCCAAGCAGTTCAAAGCCTCCGATATACGCGGTGTGCGCGGCCTGCGCGACAAGCGCCCCTCGGAGATCTTTGCCGCGATTACGCGCTGGATCGAGGCCGGCATGGTTAAACGCAAGTCGCGCGGACTCTACGAGCGCACCGCTTGAGCGGCCGCGTCGGTCTATTTCGGTTGCGAGCCGTTATCCCTGAGCATCAAGCCTTCCCTGACAACGGCGTCATGGCCGATTAATTTAATCGATGGCGATAAAGACCCTTCGATGGAGTGGCGAGCGCGTACTTCTGCTCGATCAACGGCTGTTGCCCGAGCGTGAAGTATACCGCGAATACAGCGATTACCGCGGTGTGGCGCGTGCAATCGCGACCATGGTCGTACGCGGCGCCCCTGCTATTGGGGTGGCGGCAGCGATGGGCGTGGCCTTGGGGCTGCGTGGCTACAGCGGAAGCCAAGCGCCAGCGCGTTTCGCCACCGTCAGCCGGGTGCTGATGGCTACTCGCCCCACTGCGGTTAATTTGGCGTGGGCGGTGGCCCGAATGGGCGCTTTGGTGGAAGCCAGCCGCGCGCTGAGCTCGGCTGCGCTGTTTCGTCGCCTGCGCCAGGAGTCGCTAGCGATCTATCGCGAGGATATCGCCGCCAACCGCGCCTTGGGCCGGTTGGGGGCCGATCTTATTACGGCCAACCCGGCTCGCATCCTGACCCACTGCAACGCCGGCGCGCTGGCCACCGCCGGTTACGGTACTGCACTGGGAATCGTACGCGCTCTGCGCGAGGCGGGACGAGCGGTTAGTGTGTTCGCCGATGAAACCCGCCCTTTTCTTCAGGGGGCGCGCTTGACCGCCTGGGAGTTGCGCCAGGATCGGATTGCTGTCACGGTCCTGGCCGATAACATGGCCGGTCTGTTGATGGCCCGCGATATGGTCGATTGCGTGATCGTGGGGACCGACCGAGTTGCGGCCAACGGTGACGTTGCCAATAAAATCGGCACCTATCCGCTGGCCGTGCTGGCCCGTCGCCATCAAGTGCCGTTTTACGTGGCCGCTCCGCTGTCATCGATCGATCTGAACTGCCCCAGCGGGGCTCATATTCCTATCGAAGAGCGCGCCGCAGCCGAACTAGCCACCTTCATGGGGCGAACGATTGTGCCGGCCGGCGCCCGGGTATTCAATCCCGCTTTCGATGTCACGCCGGCTGCCTTGGTCACCGCCATCGTCACCGAGCGCGGGGTAGCGCGTTCGCCTTACAGGCGGTCGCTGCTCGCCCTCAAGACCGACCAAATGTCCGCCAGCACGCCGGCAAAAGCGCCGCGCTCAGTGGCCCAATAGCGTGGCCCGATCGCGAGCGTGACGGTTAGTGGTTTGTTCCGTCCAATGCCTGCCAAACCCGAACCGGTTCACTGGTACAGGTAGCTCAGGACTGGAATTGGCCGAACTAGACATCCTCTCACAGGCGATTTCTCTTTTGGACTATTGCTAAGCGATGCAGAGCTGCAAATTATTGGTGGGCGATCGCACGCTAAGGTCCGACCCGCGCGTAGGCCACCAGACAATCCATCCAGCGCGCAGCGTCGGGCTGGCGCAGATAGTAAGCCTTAAGCCAACGCCCGATAATCCCCCGCGGTCGCATCCGCTTGCCGCGCCGTAGTGGGCCGAGCAGCGCGGCCAGAGGCGCCGGCAGCGGTGGTTCGCGATCAAGCCGCTTCTCCAAAAGCAAAGGCTTGAAGCCCCCCAGTTCTAGACATCGTAGCAGGCTGGTGGGCCCGAAGTAGGCGATGTGAGCGGGCGGTACGAACCACACATTGCCAGGAGCGTTATTCTCGGCACCTACACCCTCGAAGTTCGGGGTGGACACCGTCAATAGACCGTCGGGCGCGAGCAGCGGAACGAGCCGGCGCAGCATTGCCGGCGGATCGGGCAGATGCTCGAGCACCTCGTACATCACCACGCATTGGTAGCGCCGACCGGCGGCTTCGATCTGTTCCAATGAACTGTAGAGCTGACAACCTACGCGCTGCGCGCATACTGCCCTCATCGGCGCTCCAATCTCCAAACCCTCGACCTGGTAACCCGCTGTGCGGGCCATTGAGAGGAAATGACCCGAGGCGCAGCCGATTTCCAAAAGCGTGCGCGGTGGTGGCGCAAAGGCTGCAAGCTGGCGCAGCCGCTCGGCGAACATTTTGGTCATTATCGCCGGCGCCAATTCGGCATAGTCGCTGGGATAGCCGTGGGCGGTGCCGCCGCTCCAATAGGCGTCATCCTGATAAATAGTGTTCAGATCGAGACCGGGAGGCAGCACGGCGAAGCTGTAGCCGCAGGCGGGGCAGCGCACGATCGCAAACCCTTCGCGTTCCATCCGATACGCGGTCGCCCAGCCGCATAAAACGCATGGGGGCCAGGGCGTAGTCGGCGACGGCGGAGGGGTCAAACTGGGCATCGGCGAACGTGCCGGGGGCAGGCTAACATCGCCAATTCATAATCGGCGGGGTCTAAGTCCTGGTCAAGAGGGGGCCAGCCTGCGCCGGCGCTGCTCACTCCACCATCGTTGCAGCCGTCGGATCATAACCCGCGACAAGGGTTGGCTGAGCTCTGAAAATCCTGGCGCTGCTGTGGTGTCAAGGGCTTCCACTGCTCCCTCCAGCATGCTGTTAGGTGTATTGCAGATCGGCTGCAGTTCGATACGCAACTGCTCCAAGCGCTGGGGGCGTTCGCTGTAAGGCACCAGCTCGAAGGTAAAGCCCAGCGGATGATGTTGGCTGATGCAGGGCCGCAGGCCCCAGAAATGGCTGAGCAGATGGGCCTGGATGTCATCGCTTTGCCCGAGGTAGATCCACTGCTCGGCGAAAATTCCGTAGATCCCCGAGCTGGATGGGGTGTGGGCGCGGATTGAAACCAGCGACCAGGGATAACTGTCTGGATTGAGCACGGGCATCGAAAAACGCCTTGTGCCGATGTCGATAAATTGTAGGCTGCGGCGCTGGCGCTGGCCAGAGGGGCGCTTAGCTCATCCGTGAACCCCCAAAGGCTTCCTGGGAAGAGTCCTATACTTCGACCAGAATGTCGCCGTTTTCAATCTTAACGGGAAAAATGGTGAGCTTTTTGTTCGGGTCGCGGGTATAGCAGCCGGTAGTTAACTCGAAAGTCCATCCATGCCATGGGCATTGCAGGCGAGTCCCGCGCAAATAACCGTCGGCCAGCGGTCCGCCCATGTGGTAACACCAGGCCTCAATCGCGTAGAAGTTACCCTCGACATTGAACAGCGCGATCTCCTGTTCGCCGACCTTGAACTGCTTGCCCTGCCCGACCGCAACGTCCTCGACTCGGGCCAATTTGACGAAGTTGCCCACGCGCTCTCCTTTGGTTGACCAGCTCAAGTGGTATATTCGGCGTTGATCTTTACGTAGTCGTAACTCAAGTCACTGGTCAGCACGGTAGCCACCGCGCGCCCCTGCTTTAGATCGACGGTCAGAGCGAACTGGCGCTGCTTCATCCGCAGCGCCGCGGCGGGCAGCGCCGCCACCAGGATCTTGCCGCGAGCCGCAATCCGCACCCGATCGATCCACAGCTCCAGTCGCTGGGGATCAAACGTGACTCCGCAGGCACCCGCCGCCGCGGCGATCCGCCCGACATTGGGATCGCAGCCGAAGAAGGCAGTCTTGACCAACAGGGAGTTGGCGATCTGCCGCGCGACTCGCTCCGCGTCTTCGCGCCGGCGCGCGCCGCGCACCTCGATGGAGACCAGCTTAGAGGCCCCCTCGCCGTCGAAGACCATCTGGCGGGCCAATTCCCCAGCCAGCGCGCTAACTGCATCGGCGAAGGCCTTGATCTCGCGCGGGCGCAGCGCTCCGTTGGCGGCCGCACCGCTGGCCGCGAGGATCAGACTGTCGTTGGTAGACATATCGCCGTCCACCGTAATGGCGTTGAAACTGGGAGCGGCTGCCTGGCGCACGAGGTGGCGCACGGTGGCCAGTGGCAGCGCGGCATCGGTCAGGATAAAGGCCAGCATGGTTGCCATGTTGGGCGCGATCATGCCGGCCCCCTTGGCCACTCCCGTCACCGTTACGGTGGTGCCGCCGGCGCGCAGCGTGGTGGTCGCCAACTTGGGTCTGGTGTCGGTGGTCATGATCGCCTGGGCAAACGCACTGAGCCCATCGGGAGCCAGGGCGGCGAGCGCAGCGCGGATTCCGTCACGATAGCGCTGAAGGTCGTAGAGATGGCCGATCACGCCAGTGGAGCAGGGAATTACCAGCGCGGGAGGGCAGCCCAGCGCGCGCGCCAGCGCGGTGCAGGAAGCCTGGGCCAGCTTCATCCCGGGTGCGCCGGTGAAACAATTGGCGCTGCCAGAGTTGGCCGCAATGGCCCGCAAGCTGCCGGCGCGTAGGCGTGTTTGTGCCAAGCTGACCGGCGCGGCCTTAACCCGGTTGGTGGTGAAGACGCCAGCGGCGACCGCTGGCCGATCAGCCACGATTAAACCTAGATCGGGGTTCTGCGAAGTCTTAAGTCCGGCTCGGACTCCGGCCATTCTGAAGCCTGCCACTACCTCCGCCCGCGGTTCCATTGCATCTACCTCGCCAGCGGCGATTTAAACCGAGCCGCGGACGGCGAGCAAGTGTGTTCAGCGGCCGTGGCAGCGTTTGTATTTTTTGCCCGAGCCGCACGGACAGGGATCGTTGCGGCCGACCTTGTCGCCGTCGCGCCGGACCGGAGCGGCGGCGGCCTGCTCGCTCTGACCGCCGTGACTCATCACCACCTGCTGCGGCCGTTGCTGTTGGGCTTGCTCCAGCCGTTCGACTTCCTGCTCGCGTGCGACCTGGACCGAAAACAGCTTCTCGACCACATCCTGCTGCATTACCCCCAGCATCGCCTCGAACATCGAGAAGCCTTCCTTCTGGTACTCGACCAAAGGGTTTTGCTGGGCGTAGCCGCGCAGGCCGATCCCCTCTTTGAGATGGTCCATCGCGAGCAGGTGATCCTTCCACAAGGCATCCAGGGTCTGGAGCAGGATGATCTTCTCGACCTGCCGCATCACGGGCGGCGTGAAGGCCGCCTCGCGCTCGTCGTAAAGCTTGCGCACCCGCTCGATGCAGGCGCTCTTTAGCTGGGCGGAATCGGCGGGCACGCTGCCATTATTGCGGAACTCGGGACGAAACTTGAATTGGCGGAAAAACGCGTCTTCCAACGCTTTCCAGTCCCAATCCAGCGGGTCCAGCTGATCGCTGGCGTGGGCATCGACGATGCTCTCGATCAGTTCCTCGCACATGTCCAAGACATCGTCCTTGAGCGAGGCGCTGCCCAAAAGCTCGCGGCGGCGATGGTACACCACCTCGCGCTGCTTGTTCATCACGTCGTCGTATTCGAGGAGATGCTTGCGGATATCGAAGTTATGGGCTTCGACCTTCTTTTGTGCGTTTTCGATCGCCCGGGAGATCCAGCGATGCTCGATCGGCATGCCGTCTTCCATCCCGATGCGGCCCATCAGCCCCTTGAGGCGGTCGGCGCCGAAGATGCGCAGCAGGTCATCCTCCAGCGAGAGATAGAACTGCGAGCTGCCGGGATCGCCCTGGCGCCCGGAGCGCCCGCGCAACTGGTTGTCGATGCGGCGCGACTCGTGCCGCTCGGTGCCCAGGATATGCAGCCCGCCGGCTTGCAGCACCCGCTCGCGCTCGGCCGCGCATTGTTCGCGAAACTTCGCTAGCGCCTCCTGAAAGGTAGGATCAGTGGGATCACGCGTGCCGGCCTGATCGGCGGCCATGAAGTCGGCATTGCCACCCAGCACGATATCGGTGCCGCGGCCGGCCATGTTGGTGGAGATCGTCACCGCGCCCAGACGCCCGGCTTGCGCCACAATCTCGGCCTCGCGCTCGTGGTTCTTGGCATTGAGCACGGCGTGTTTGACCCCGGCGCGCTTGAGCAGGTTGGAAACCCGTTCGGATTTCTCGATCGATACCGTGCCCACCAAGACCGGCTGGCCGCGCTCGTGACAATCGCGAATTTCCTCGACTACCGCGTCGAATTTCTCAGCTTCGCTCTTGTACACCAGGTCCTGGTTGTCCTTGCGAATCATGGGCCGATTGGTGGGTACTACCATCACCTGCAAGCCGTAAATCTGGTTGAACTCCACCGCTTCGGTGTCGGCCGTCCCGGTCATTCCGGCCAGTTTCTTGTACATGCGGAAGTAGTTCTGGAAGGTGATCGTGGCCAGGGTCTGGTTTTCGGACTCGATCTTGACGTTTTCCTTGGCCTCGACCGCCTGATGCAGGCCGTCGCTCCAGCGCCGTCCCGGCATCAAGCGGCCGGTGAATTCGTCAACGATGATGACCTCGCCGTCTTTGACCACGTAATCGACATCGCGCTTGAACAGGGTGTGGGCCTTGAGTGCCTGATTGACGTGATGGATGAGCAGGATATTGCGCGGATCGTAGAGATTGTCCACTCCTAGTAGCTTCTCGACACGCGTGACGCCCTCTTCAGTCAGCGCCACGGTACGCAACTTTTCATCGATCGAATAGTCGGTTTCGGCCCTCAGCCGGGGCACCACCCGGTCGACCACGTAATAGGTATCGGTGGATTCTTCGGAGGCACCCGAGATGATCAGCGGCGTGCGCGCCTCGTCGATCAGGATTGAGTCGACCTCGTCCACGATCGCGTAGTTGAATTCGCGCTGGACGTAATCGTCGAGGTTGAACTTCATGTTATCGCGCAGGTAGTCGAAGCCGAATTCGTTGTTCTGGCCGTAGGTGATGTCGCAGGCGTAGGCCTGCTTGCGCTGCGCGTCGGACAGGCCGTGTACGATCACGCCCACGCTCAGTCCCAGGTAGGTGTAGACCCGCCCCATCCATTCGGCGTCGCGCCGGGCCAGGTAATCGTTGACCGTGACCACGTGTACGCCGCGCCCACTGAGCGCGTTGAGAGTGGAGGGCAGGGTGGCAACCAGGGTTTTGCCCTCGCCGGTTTTCATCTCGGCGATGCGGCCTTCGTGCAAGACCATGCCGCCCAGCAATTGCACGTCGAAATGGCGCTGCCCCAGAGTGCGCTTGGCCGCCTCGCGCACGATCGCGAAGACTTCGGGTAAGGCGTCTTGCAGCGCTCCGGCTTGCTCTTCGGCCTCTTCCAGCGGCGCGATCCGTTCGCGCCAGGTGGCGATGCGCGCGCGCAACTGCTCGGCGCTTTCGGCCTCCAAGGTGGGCTCCAGCCGGTTGATTTCTTCCACCAGCGGGCGCATCCGCTTGAGTTCGCGATCGTTTTTGGAGCCGAAGACCTTACGTCCCAGGCGCGTGAAAATATCCACAGCCATGTGCTTTCCAAGTTTACTAGCGGAGGATGCCGCGCGAAAGCCATGCTCGCCGCCGCGGGTCCCGGCGCTATCGTTCGATGCGCACCGAAGATTCCACCTCGGGGCCGAAAAACCGCCGCCCCACCTTCACAAATCTCTCCGGCGCCTCGGTTACAAAGAAACTGCGCGTGCCGGCCCCGGCTTTTGCCAGCAGACGATGATTACCCAGCAACTCACGCACCGCCGCCGCGGTGGCCGCGGCCGAATCCACCAGCTTTATCTCCGGCCCCAAGGCGTGCGCAATCACCTCGCGCAGTAACGGATAATGAGTGCAGCCTAAGAGCAAAGTATCGATGCCACTGGCTTTGAGGCTGCCCAGATAATGGCGCACCGTGAGTTCCGCCACTTCATTGTCGGTCCAGCCCTCCTCGGCCAGTGGCACCAGCAGCGGGCAGGCTCGAGTATAAAGTTCGGCATGCGGGCGCAATTGCCGAATCAGCCGGGTGTAGGCGCCCGAGGCGATCGTCGCTTCGGTGCCGATTACCCCAATCTTGCCCGTGCGCGAGGCCTTGGTCGCAGCCCGCGCCCCCGGTTCCAGCACGCCTACCACTGGAATCGTGGTCTGAGCCGCGATCGACTCCAGCGCCACCGCGCTGGCGGTGTTGCACGCAATCACTAGCAACTTGATTCCCTTGGCCAGCAGAAACTCGGTGTTCTCGCGCGAATAACGACTGATTACCTCGTTGGATTTGGTGCCATAGGGCGCGCGCGCGGTATCGCCTAGATAAATAAAATCTTCGTTCGGCAATACAACGCTCAGCGCCTTGAGCACCGTCAGACCGCCGATACCGGAATCGAAGACCCCGATTGCTCGTCGGCTTAAGCCGTTGGTGCTCCGCTTGCCGCCGGCGCGGCGGCGGGACGTGACGTTGTTCGCCATCAGCCGCTCGCCAGCCGCGCGCCCAGCAACCCCGCTCGTGCCGGCGGTGCGCCCAAGACCCGTTCGCTCATGGTGGCCGATTCCATGCACAAGTAGGTGAGTAAATCGGCTCGGCGGGCGCGAATGTGTTGGGCCAAGGCGCTCAACAATGCGGCGCGCAAGGGCACAAAGGTCCGATAGCGGCCATCGGGAGCCAGCACCTCTTCGCCCACCAACATTGCATCGGCCGGAAAGCGCCGGCGCGCGATCGTTCGCAGGCCTGGCGTCATGCGCAAGCCGCCCAGGCTGATAAAGGCTATCCGGCCCGGATCGATCGTCTCAAACAATTGGTCAAGCAGCGCTAAATAATCGCACTGCGCTTGCTCGTAGGCGATCACAGGGTCGAGATGGAAGGCGATCCGGTAACCGGCTTCGCAAAGCCGGCGCGCGGCGGCGATACGGGCGGACGGCGGCGCGCTACGATGCTCGCAGCTTTGATGAACGGCGGGCGGTGACAAGCTCCAGGAGACCAGCACCTGCCCCTTGGGATCGACGGTCAGCAGGTTGTCGATCTCGTCGGTCTTGGTCTTGAGTTCCAACGTCAACCTGCGCTGGCGCGAGAAGAAGTCCACTAGCTCCAGGCTTAAACCGGTAAGCTTGTCCCAGGCCAGCGAATCCGCCCATTCGCCGGTGCCCACCCGCAGATGGTTACCACCGGCGCGCTTACCCAGGGTGGCGAGTTCGTCAAAAGCCTGGGTGTAATTGGCGTAGATTTGGAAGCTGGGGTTGTTGGCGACATACTCCTGCAGGAAGCAGTAGCTGCAATCCATAGGGCAATTGGAGGCCAGTGCCATCACCAGGTAGCCGCAGCAGGCGAATTCCCCTCCGCCCGCCGGGCAGGCCATTACGAAGGGGCTGCGCCGGCGCATCAGCACCAGCCGTCGCTTACCCGCCACGAAGGGATCGGCGAACTGAGTGTCGGGCCGAGTCGCGGCACGCCCGTCATCCACATACTCCACCGCCACGCCCGCGGGCAGCCCCGCGAGCACCCGGCGCGCCAGGGCGCCGGAGCGAAATTCCTGTTCAATTACAATTCGGTCCAGCTCAAAATTCATCCGAACCACCAAGCCCGGCTATCACCCGCTTAAGCTGGGCGGCCTGCGCGCGCAGCGCTTCGAGCTGATGGTCGAACTGGGCTGGCGTGCGCGGGTTAAGCCGAATCTGCAGCTCATCAGAGCTTAAATCACGGGGCAATACCACCGTTACGCCGCTCGGTAGCTTAAGCTCCCCCAGCGCGGCCGACAGCCGCTCGCGCATCCGATGCAGTCGCGGATAGCGCAATTCGGTCAAGCGCGCCAGGTAGGCGCTGGCCCGTTCGGGTCGCGAACCGGGAGCGTCGATCAGCTTTTGCAACTCAGGCTGACGCATCACCGTGCCCACCTCGGTGCCCTGGCGCAGCGCGATATCGCTGAGCAGATCGAGGGCTGAGAGCAGCTGGCCAGTGCGTAGTTTGAGGACTTGCGCCAACTCAAGTATCGCTAGCCCATCTGCTTCGCCCATCGCCAGCCACCGCTCCAGCGCCGGTGCGGAGATGTGATGAGCGCTGGCATAAGCGCGAATCGCCGCCTGGGCGCCCGCTTCAGACATCATCAGGACACTCCAACGGCTGGGCGCGGAGCAGGCCTGCCACTAAGTTGCGATCCAGCGTCAGGTTGTGCTCCAACTGAATTGCAATCTGGCCGGCCAAGCCACGATAGAAATCGGCCTGGCGTTCGTGCCGACGCCGTTCCAATCCCTGTGCATAGATTCCGCATTTTTGCCTGAGCACCAGCGCGGTCTGACGCTGCATCGCGGCGTCCAGATCACCCGCGGCCAAGAGCTTGAGCAGGCTGCGAATCCGGAATCGATCCAGCGCCGGAGTCAGTGCAGAGAGCTGGCCATGAGGGCCGGCGCGCCGGATCACCAGCGGCGCGTCGAGCAAACCGACCGGATGCTTGATCAGCACGCGCAGCCACAAATCGTAGTCTTCGCAGGCCGCCAGGCGCGGGTCAAAGCCGGCCAGGGCGGTGAACAGATCGGCCCGCATCATCACCGCCGAAGGGCTGATCAGGCAGGTGCGCAGCGCGGCCACGAAGAATTGCCCCTCGGGCTTGCGATGACGGCGGCCAGGATTGACTGGCCGCCCCTCGCGCAGCCACAACTCCTGCGTCTGGGCGATCCGCAGATGCGGATGATTGGCGAAGTAGGCAAGTTGGCGGGCCAGCTTGTCCGGCATCCATAGATCGTCGGAATCCAAGAAGGCCAGATATTCGCCGGTGGCCACGGCCGCTCCGTGATTGCGCGCAGCTGCTGGTCCGCGATTTTCCTGGCGCAACAGCTTAACCGCGCAGCCCGAGGGCGCTTGGGCCAATGCCGCGGCAAGTTCACCCTCGTTAAGGTCCTCCCATGTGCCGTCATCGGAGCCATCATCGACCACGATAAGCTCGAAGTTGGCCCCGCGCTGTGCCGCGACCGAGGCGATCGCCTCCTTGAGCATCGCGCGGCGATTGTATGCTGGGATTATGACACTAACCGCCGGCATCACGCCTCCACCGGGCCGCCGCGCCGTGAGCTGGCTGCTGAACGCCCCACGGCCAACAGCGCGCGCCGCAGCGGCTCAATCCCTTCATTGTTTACCACCGAGCAGAAATTGATGGAGCTGCCCAGGGCGCCGAGGCGAGCCCGCGCGGCGACCCTTTCGGCGCGCCCGACTTTGTCGCATTTGGTGGCTACGACGAGGAGCTCGAGGCGGCGGCGCGCGGCCGCGATCGCCAGATTGCGCTCGACTTCGCCCGGCTCGCGGCGAATATCGACCAGCAGCACCATCGCCGCCAGCGTCGCGCGCCGGGTCAGAAACTCTTCCATCAAGGCCCCCAGTTTTGTCGCTTGTTCGGCAGGCATCCGGGCATAGCCGAAACCCGGCAGATCGACGACCGCTAAATCTTCGCCGACGGTGAAGAAATTCAGCGCCTGGGTACGACCGGGGGTGCTGCTGGTGCGGGCGAGCCCTTTGCTCCCGGCCAGCGCATTGATAAGCGAGCTTTTACCGACGTTGGAGCGGCCGACGATGGCGATCTCGCGCCGCTCCCAGCGGGGACATTGGGCCAAGGAATGGGCGGCGGTGGCGAAGCTCCACAGTAGTTTCACGCCATTACTCTTAGCATGCCGGGTGCCTGGCTTCCTGTACTCCGCCCCTTATTCTTACCGCGGAAGCAATCGGCCTGCGTGCTCTATATTTACCTGGTTGTGCGCCGCTGTGCGGCGAGGGTAGAGTCGTTGGTGCGATGCGCTACGCGATGGGTATTGTGCTCGCTTTCGTGCTGACCTTTCCGTTAGCTCCGAAATGCGGCCTGGTGCGGGGGGCGAATGTCGCCCCGGCCACTTGCTGTGCCCGGCCCTGTTCGATGCCGGCGGGACAACGGGCCGCCGACTGTTGCGCGAGCGCGCCTTCTTCCATAGACACGCTGGCCTATCACGGTACGCCGCCAGTTTTTACCGCGGCCCTGCCGCTTGGACGAATTCAATCGCGGCTCCTGCTATCGCCGTCGTCGCGGCCGTACTTGCCGCGCCTGCTGCCCTCGTCGTCGCCGCCCCTGCGCGACATCATCTGTTCCCGTCAGATCTGATCTTTCCCTCGCTCTTTGGTCGTTGAGTCAGCGAGTCAGCCGCCAGCGCGCGGTCCGACGCTGACAGGTCAAGGTGGGTGATGGATCGCGCCTGCGGCGCGCGCCGCGGCGGCGCCTCGGATGGGTCGCGTGAGGCGAACGAAAGGGGTCTGATGCCATGGAGTATCGACAAGCCAGAGGCCAGAGGGAAGCTCGAGCAAGAATCATAATTTTCAGTTTGGGATGCTTAGGATTATGTGCCGCCGTGGCGCGGGCGCAGCCACGGCCGGCGCTTGCCGGCGACGGCGCTGCCGCCCAAACCCTACCCTCCTTGGTCGCCGAGGCGCTCGCCGACAGCCCGCTTATCATCGCCGCGCGCCACAAATGGCAGGCGGCGCAGAAAGTTCCGCTGCAGGAAGCTTCCTTGCCCGATCCGCAGGTCACGTTTCAGAACCTGGCGGTGGGCAATCCGATTCCCGGCCACGATCTGCAGAGCAATAACTTTGCCTATCTAGGCTACGGCGTTACCCAGGAGGTTCCTTTCCCGACCAAGCTGGGTCTGCGCGGCTCGATCGCGCGCGAGCAGGCTCGCTGGGCCTGGGAAGCTTATCAAGCACAGCGGCGCGCGCTGATCGAGCAGGTGCGGGAGAGCTATTTCGAACTGTTCTACCTGGCCAAATCCCGGGAGCTTTTGCACCGCACCTACCAGCAGTTCCGCGGGATCGCCAACATCACCCGGGCCCAATACGAGGTCGGCACCGCCCGACAGCAAGACGTGCTTAAGGCGCAGCTCGAAATGACCTCGATCCTCGACGAACTGCAGACCGCGCGCGAAGGGTTTGAGCAGGGGCAGGCCAACCTCAAGGCGATGGTGGGGCGCGACCCCGACTCGCCCGACATCGCGATCGGCGAGGTCACGCCGACGCTGTTCAAGCTGGACCAGCATCAATTGCGGCAACTGGCCTTGGCGGCCTCGCCGGTACTCAAGCAGGCCCAGGCGCTGGAGGACAAGAGCGAGCAAGCCTTGAGGCTGGCCCGTCAGAGTTACATTCCCGATCTCAGTCTTTCCTACATGTACCAGAACACCGGGTCACGGTTCCCTGATTACTACATGGCGACCGTCGGCCTGAGCATTCCCTTGTACTTCTGGCGCAAGCAGACGCCGGCAATCGACCAGGCTGGGGCGGAGCAGGAATCGGCACACGCTCAGACCTTCGCCACCCGGCTGGAGGTATTGGCGCAGGCGCAGAACCAGTGGGTTGCGATTCAGACCACGCAGCGCGTCAGCAAAATCTACCACGATGGCCTGCTCCCCCAGGCTCGGGCAACTCTGCAATCCGCGCTAGCCGCATACCGCGTGGGCAAGGTCGATTTCCAAACCCTGCTTAGCGCCGAGATCGACCTGCTGCGGCTGGAGCAGGAGTACTACCGCGTGGTCGCCGACCATGAGATCGCGATTGCCCGGATTAGCCAGATCATCGGAGAGGTGCCATGAGCTTGTCGGTACGCCAGTTCAGCCTGACTTCGCGCGGCGACCGCGGGCCAAGCCAAGCGTGGGCCGCGGCGCGCTGCTTGCTGGCGCTCTCGATAGTGTTGGGCGCCGGCGGCGCGCGGGCCCAGGCGTCGCGCGCCGCCATCCAAGTCTCGGTGCGTCAGCGCCAGCTAATCGGCCTGCAACTAGCGACGGTAGAAGAAAGGAGGCTGCAGGACCTAATTCGGACTACGGCGATAATCGAACCCGACGAGCAGCGTGAAGGCTACGTGCAGACCCGTTTCGCGGGCTGGATCCGGAAGGTCTTCGTCAATCAGACCTATCAATACGTAACCCGAGGGCAGCGGCTGTTCACCATCTACAGCCCCGACCTGGTCAACGCCGAGCAGGAGTATCTGCTCGCCTTGGCGACTACCAAGGAGTTGCGTACCAGCGATATTCCCGACGTGGCCAGCGGCGCTCAGTCGTTGGTCGGGGCGGCGCTGGAGCGCCTCAAGCTCTTCGGCGTATCGCCCGGCGAGATTGTCCGCCTCCAGCGTCAGCGCACTATTCGCGATGCAGTCGCGATCGACGCGCCGATGAGCGGCTACGTGGTCGATTGGTCGGCCCTACCCAACGAGTACGTGCAGCCGGAAACCCGGCTCTACACTATCGCCGATCTCAGTAAGGTTTGGATCTACGCCGCGGTGTTTCAAAACCAGTTGGCCGAGATCAAGCTGGGTGATTCGGTCGCGGTCACTATCGACGCCTATCCTGGTCGCACTTTCACGGGCCGAGTGGACTTCATCTGGCAAGGGATCGATCCGACCACGCGCACGGGACGGGTGCGCTGTGCTTTTGCCAACCCCCAGGGGCTGCTCAAGCTGGGCATGTACGCCAACATCACGCTGATGGCGCGGCTGGGCCAAGGGTTAGTGATTCCCGATACCGGGGTGCTGCGTACCGGAACTCACAATGTGGCCTTCATCGATCGTGGTGACGGTTACCTGCAACCGGTCGAGGTGGAGCTGGGACCGCACCTGGGCGACGTTTTCGTGGTGCGTGCGGGGCTGCGGGCCGGTCAGCGGATCGTCAGCTCGGCCAACTTCCTGATCGATTCGGAAAGCCAGTTGCAGGCCGCGCTGGGCACTTTCCAACCGCTGCCGCCGGGCGCCAGCACGGCGGCCGGCGCGCCCGCGGGGACGATCGAGCTTGCGACCAAGCCGACGCCGCCGCGCAAGGGCAGCAACCAAATCCTGCTCACGGTGCGCGACCGCGCAGGCAAGCCAGTTGCCGACGCCGCCGTCACGCTGGTGTTTTTCATGCCGGCGATGCCCGCGATGGGGATGTCGGCGATGCGGCAGACGGCAATCGCCAAGCCGCTGGGCGGCGGCAATTATGTTGCCGACGTGAACCTGGAAAGCGGCGGCTCCTGGAGTGTGACGCTCTTGGCAACCAGGGGCGGCCAGGAGATAGCGCGCAGCCAAATGACGCTGTTGGCCACGGATGGGATGTAGTGGTGAGGCCATGATCGAAGCAGCCATCGATTGGTGTAGTCGCAACCGCTTCCTGGTCGTGCTCTTCGCCATGGCAACGGTTCTGGCGGGGGTCTGGTCGTTGCGGCGCACCCCGCTGGATGCGCTGCCCGATATCTCCGACGTTCAGGTCATCATTCATACTCCATGGACGGGCGAGCCGCCCGAAGTGATCGAAGACCAGGTGACCTATCCGATTGTTACCACGATGCTGGCGGCGCCGCGGGTCAAGGCGGTGCGGGCCCAGACCATGTTCAACGACTCCTACGTTTACGTGGTATTTCAGGACGGCACCGACCTCTACTGGGCGCGCAGCCGGGTGCTCGAATACATGCAGCAGTTGCAAAGCCTGCTACCTGCAGGCGTCCATCCCGCGATCGGGCCCGATGCCACCGGCGCGGGCTGGATTTACGAATATGTCGTGCTGGACCGCCGTCACAACCTCAGCTTGGCCGACCTCGACACCCTACAGCGATGGTATATCCGCTACCAGCTCGAAACCGTCCCTGGGGTGGCCGAAGTCGCAAGTATCGGCGGATTCGTCCGGCAGTATCAGGTCAAGCTGGACCCCAATCGGCTGTTGGCCCTGCACGTGTCGTTACAAACGGTGATTGACAAGATTCGCGACAGCAACAACGAGGTTGGCGGGCGGGTGCTGGAGATGAGCGGCGCCGATTACATGGTGCGCGGCCTGGGGTACATCAAGACCCTCGCCGAGTTGGGCAACGTGCCCGTGGGCAGCCACGACGGCACGCCTATTCTGGTGCGTGACCTCGGTGTGGTGAGCTTCGGCCCCGACCTGCGCGAGGGAATCGCCGAATGGAACGGCGAGGGTCAGACCGTGGGCGGGATTGTCGTGATGCGCTACGGCCAGAACGCGCTCAGCGTCATCAATGGGATCAAGGCCAAGCTCGCCCAGATCCAGTCGAGCCTGCCTGCGGGAGTTCAAATCGTGGCGGGCTACGACCGCTCGGGCCTGATCGACGCTTCGATCGCGACCCTGACCCGCGACCTGATCGACGAAGCGATCATCGTAAGCCTGGTGGTGATCGTCTTCCTGTTCCACTTCCGCTCCGCGCTGATCCCGATCCTAAGCATTCCGGTCGCCGTGCTGGCCTCGTTCATTCCGATGTTCTACCTGCAGGTTAGCTCCAACATCATGTCGCTGGGCGGCTTCGCGCTGGCGATCGGCGTGTTGATCGACGCCGCGATCGTGATGGTGGAGAACGCTTACCGCCATCTGGCCGAGCAGACCCGCGAGGGGCGCCGGCTTACGCCCCAGGCACACAAGCAGGTGGTAATCGGAGCCGCCAAGCAGGTGGGCCGACCGCTGTTTTATTCGCTGATCATCATCGTGGTCTCCTTTCTGCCGGTGTTCCTGCTGGAGGCGCAGGAAGGGCGGATGTTCAAGCCGCTGGCCTATACCAAAACCTTCGCCATCGCCTTCTCCTCGCTGCTGGCGATCACGATCGTGCCGCTGCTGATGGTCTGGCTGGTGCGCGCGCGGCGCTACCGGCGGGAGCAGGAAAACCCGGTGGCGCGCTTCTTTCAGATGCTCTACCTGCCGGTCATCCGCGTCTGCCTGCGCCATCGCATAATCACCCTGGGCGTAGGCTTGCTGTTCCTGGCGGCCACCTTTCCCCTGGCCGGGCGAATCGGCACTCAATTCATGCCGCCGCTGTTCGAGGGCTCGATGCTCTACATGCCCACGGCCTTGCCCGGAATTTCGATTACCACCGCCGGCCATCTGCTGCAGGAGCAGGACCGGATTCTGAAATCGTTTCCCGAGGTGGAAAGCGTCTTCGGCACCGTGGGGCGCTCCGACAGCGCCACCGATAATGCGCCAATGGACATGTACGACACCACCGTGACGCTGCGACCGCGGGCGCAGTGGCCGGCCGGGATGGACTACGACCGCCTGGTGCAGGAAATGAACGCCAAGCTGGATTTTCCCGGCCTCGCCAATACCTGGACGATGCCGGTGGAGAACCGGCTCGATATGGAACTGACCGGGATCAAGACTCCGGTCGGGCTCAAGGTTCAGGGCCCCCAGTTGGGCGAGATCGAACGTATCGGCGGCGAGGTGGAACGAATCCTCAGCGGGGTGGCTGACACCCGCGGAGTTTTCGCCGAGCGCGTGGCCGAGGGTTTTTACGTCAATATCGAGGTCGATCGGGCGCAAGCCGCGCGCTACGGCCTGACCGTGGGCGACGTGCAGCGGCTGGTCAGCTCGGGAATGGGTGGAGAGAATATCGCGCTCACCGTACAGGGCCGCGATCGCTTTCCAATCAACGTGCGCTACCTGCGCGACTATCGCCAAAATTTGTCGGCGCTGCGCCAGATGCTGATTATGACGCCGCAGGGCGCTCAGATTCCCCTGAGCGAAGTTGCACGCGTCACACTTGGCCAGGGACCTTCGATGATTCGCGACGAGGGTGCCCAGCTCACCGCCTACGTCTTTGTCGATCTGGCCACGAACGACTACAGCGGCTATGTCGCACGCGCCCAGCGCGCACTCGATGCCAAACTACATCTGCCGGCGGGTTACAGCATCAAGTGGTCGGGCGAATACAGCTTCGAACTGCGGGCCAAGCAACGGCTGAGGGTAATCGTGCCCATCGTGATCATGGTGATTTTTGTCTTGCTCTACGTGCTATTCGATGCGCTGTCAGAAGCCTTGATCCTGCTTTTTCCCTGCGCCTTTGCGCTGACTGGTGGACTGCTCCTGCAGTATATGTTGGGAATCAATTTCAGCGTGGCGGTCGCGGTGGGCTATATCGACCTGTTCGGGATCGCGGTCGAGACTGGGGTGATAATGATCATCCTCCTGGATGAGGCGCTGGATCTGCGGCTTGCGAGAGGTCCGGTTGACCATCTCGACATCGAGGCTGCCACGATAGAGGGTGCGGTTCATCGCCTGCGGCCCAAGCTGATGACGGTGTTCGTAGTAATTTTCAGCCTGGTCCCGATTTTCTTCCAAAGCGGGATCGGCAACGACGTGATGAAGCCGATCGCGGTGCCGATCGTAGGCGGCATGATCACTTCTTCGATCGCCGTCCTGATTCTGGTGCCGGTGCTGTTCGCGATGGTCAAGGAGCGCGCGCTGGGCCGCGGCCTGCTGCGCCCCCCCGCGGCGGGCGCGCCGCAGGGGAGCGCGGCTCCTTATGCCTGATGCGGCATGTGCTCGTCGCCGTCGGCGACGGGCGCATGCAGGTGGTCCGCTTTAGTGCTGGCGATGCTCGCGCACGTAATCTTCGAGCTGGCGCTTAATGGCGGCAAAGGATTCTTTCAGGGTCAGACTGAAATCACTGTCGTGTCTATGATCGGCGACCAATTCCTTGTTGGGCACTTTAAGTCGTATACGAACGTCGAAGGGGCCACCTTTACGATGATGGCCAACCACGCCGCCCAAGGTGACTTCGCAGGCCGTGATCCGGTTGTAATAACGGTCCAAGGTCGCCATTTTTTCCCGCACTTCGCTGTCGATTGCAGGGGTCAGATCAAAATCACGCGCGGTAATCTGCAGCCGTTCCATGAAACCTCTCCTCTTCGGTTGTAGCCCGAGGCGGCGGCTACCGCGCCGCCGCCCCCCCTTCTATTATGCGCCATTGCAAGAGGGCGGCCAGCCTCCGCGGAGAGTAACGATAAAAGACCGATCGGGTAAAAAACCGCCGCCTGGTGAGAGGCGGCGGCTTTTCCAACTATTTGTCTTTCTATCGGAAATCCGGCAGAAAGTCGGGTCAGTTGGCAACCTGAATCTCAGTCTAAAACATTCGGCCGATGCGCGCCGTTGAAAAAATCCGGTAGTACGCTGCTACTTGATTTCGCGGACTAGCCGGTCCATTTCAAATCCTTGTTCAGGCTCGGTCGCGCACCTCCGCCATGCCCTCCTGCTTGGCGCAGTTGGCGCAGCAATAGATGCGCCCGCCCTGCTCCACGCCATGGCCGATGATTCGGCAATTACAATGGGTGCACAGCGGCGCCAACATCTGGATGGCGCACTCAAAACTGTCAAAGGTCAGGGTTCGTCCACGCAGTGAGATTTGAAAGGTCTTGTCATACTCGTTGCCACATACGTCGCATTGGGCCATGGCTCCCTCCCGGGCGGCGAGCCGCCGGTGTTTTGCCCTTTATGCTAGCAGCGGAAAATGGCCTTGGCGCAGCAAATTTTGCACTTTCCATCAATGCGCGGCCGAGGGTTCGACCGCGACCCGATCCAACTGCCATTCGCCTTGCTCCAACAAGGCGCCGCCCTGATAGCAGCTATAGCGGCCGCGCGCGGTATTGGGGGTCGTGCTGGCACCGCTATAGCGGCAATTGGAGAGATCGGCGGGCAGCAGGACGCTGATTGCAAGCTGATTGCCCGACACCCAGCCGGATTGAACTGTTCCATATGTGTCAGCATTGCCGTTGCGGCAAATCGTAGTGCCGACCGCACATCGGTACTCGCCGCTCAGATTTTCGTCATTTTGCACCAAGGTGAAGACGATTCGATTGACGGCGTTGCACCGCCCCCCGTTAGCTGTGTAAGCAGTATTGCAGGGAATGACGCGGATGGTTCCCGTCCAGGTGCCGGTCAGATCAACGGCCGGAGGTTCCATGGTCGCGGGGCGATTAAGGCCGTAACCGCTTGCACAGCCCGCCAGCAGCCCGGCCAGGAGCAGCAGGCCGCTGGCCAGCATCATCGGATAGCCGCCAAAAGGCAGCGTTTGGTCCGCCAGCGTGCGAGTGGTTGTGGTCATAAGCGATCTTTATCCTCTTCCTGCGCTATAAAACTTGGGTCGTCCGATAATAATCATTTTGCCTAGGTTTGTAACTATTAATGCTTTCTTTGGCCTGTCTCAGGTAAAAACCAAGCTAGCTTGAACCAGCTCGTGCGATTTACTAGGGCTGGAGTTCACACCGCGATTTGCCAAGGAGTTTTGCGCCATGACTCTCCAAGATAGCCGGTTGTTTCGCCAGCAATGCCATATCAATGGCGAATGGCTCGATGCGGATTCCGGCCGCGCCAATGCGGTCATCAATCCAGCTAACGGTCGCAAACTGGGAAGCGTGCCCGAGATGGGGCAGGCCGAAACCCGGCGGGCTATCCGTGCCGCCGCCGATGCTTTTCCGGGCTGGCGCGCGATGACGGGCAAGGAGCGGGCGGCCCTGATGCGGCGCTGGTTCGATCTGTGCATGGCAAATCAGGACGACCTGGCGCTGTTGCTGACCTTAGAGCAAGGCAAACCGCTGGCCGAGGCGCGCGGCGAGATAGCTTACGGCTCGGCCTTTATCGAATGGTTCGGCGAAGAGGCCAAGCGCGCGTACGGCGACGTGATTCCCGCCCACACCCGCGACCGCCGGATTGTGGTGCTCAAGGAACCTATCGGTGTGGCTGCCGCCATCACGCCATGGAACTTCCCCAATGCCATGATTACGCGCAAAGCGGGCGCGGCGCTGGCGGCCGGCTGCACGGTGGTGATCAAGCCCGCACCTGCAACTCCCTTCTCCGCCCTAGCCTTGGCGGAATTGGCCCAGCGCGCCGGCTTTCCCCCCGGCGTGATCAACGTGGTGACCGGCGACGAGATCGCGATCGGGCGCGAGCTTACCTCCAATCCCACAGTGCGCAAGCTGTCCTTTACCGGATCGACCCAGGTCGGCCGCCTGCTGCTGGAGCAATGTGCGCCCACGGTCAAAAAAGTTTCACTGGAGCTGGGCGGCAACGCCCCCTTTATCGTCTTCGACGACGCCGACCTGGACCAGGCGGTCGCTGGCGTGGTCGCCTCCAAGTTCCGCAACGCGGGCCAGACCTGCGTGTGTGCCAACCGAATTTTCGTTCAGGCCGGGATTTACGACGAATTCACCGCCCGTTTGGAGAAAGCGGTCAAGGCTCTGGTCGTGGGCGACGGCCTGGAGCGCGGGGTCACCATCGGGCCGCTTATCGATGAAGCCGCGGTGGCCAAGGTCGAGGAGCATATCAGCGATGCGGTGCGGCTGGGGGCACACATCCGATGCGGCGGACAGCGCCATGCGCTGGGTGGGACCTTCTTCCAGCCCACCATCCTGACCGACGTGGCGCCTGAGGCTAAACTGATGAACGAGGAGACCTTCGGCCCAGTGGCACCACTGATTCGCTTCTCCTCCGAGCAAGAAGTCATCGCCCTTTCCAACGACACCGAATACGGCTTGGCCTGCTACTTCTACAGCCGCGACGTGGGTCGATGCTGGCGCGTGGCGGAGGCCCTGGAAAGCGGCATTATCGGTATCAACGAGGGGATCATCTCTACCGAAATAGCGCCTTTTGGCGGGGTCAAGCATTCGGGCATCGGCCGCGAGGGCTCCAAGTACGGAATCGAAGAGTACCTGGAAATCAAATATCTGTGCTTTGGCGGGGTCTAATGCTCGCCAGCCGGACCAAGAATCGATTGGGTGAGGCTGATGCGCAGCTACGATCTGATTGAGTTCAACGCCCCGCTTCGGATGGTAGAGCGGCCAACGCCTGCGCCCCAAGGCAGCGAGGTGTTGCTTAGGGTCCTCGCGTGCGGCGTATGCCACAGCGACGTGCATCTGTGGGAGGGTTTCTATGACCTTGGTGCCGGCAAGCGGTTGGGATTGGCCGATCGAGGCCTGCGCCTACCCTTGACGCCCGGCCATGAAAACGTCGGCGAGGTAGTCGCGGTGGGGCCGCGGGCGCAGGGCGTTAAGGTGGGCGAGCAGGTCTTGGTCTTTCCCTGGATCGGATGCGGCCGATGCTCGGTTTGCGCGCGCGGAGAGGAGCAGCTCTGTTTGCAGCCGCGATCCTTGGGCTTGTTCCTGCCGGGCGGCTTCGCCGACCATCTGCTGGTCCCTGAGGCGCGCTACCTGTTCCCGGTCGGCGACCTCGACCCGGTCAAGGCAGCGCCTTACGCCTGCTCGGGCCTGACCACCTACGGGGCGCTCAAGAAAGTCGGGCGCGAGCTGATGGCCGCGCAGCCCATTTTGATTATCGGCGCCGGCGGCCTGGGGTTGATGGCGCTGTCGATTCTCAAGGCGATGGGCGGACGGGGAGCGATCGTAGCCGAGATCGATCCGAGCAAACGCCAAGCCGCGCTAGCTGCCGGCGCGCTGGCAGCGATCGACAGCGCAGCGCCTGACGCGGCGGCGCAAATTATCGCGGCGGCGGGCGCTCCGTTGTGGGCCGCGGTCGATCTGGTCGGCGCGCCCTCTACTGTAAGGATGGGGCTGGATAGTCTGGTCAAGGGCGGCAAATTAATCATAGTCGGGCTGTTCGGAGGCGAGATCACTTTGCCGCTGCCGCTGATTCCGATGCGCGCGACTACCATCCAGGGCTCTTACGTCGGCAGCCCCGGTGAGCTGGGCGAGCTTATCGAGTTGGTCCGCCGCACCGGGCTGCCCGCGGTTCCGGTCACGACTCGTCCACTTGATCAAGCCAGCGACGCGCTGGCTGATTTACACGCAGGCAGGCTTATCGGGCGCGCCGTGCTGCGCCCAGAGTAGGTTGAGTTCGTTGCTGCACGCTAAGGGATGAAACGTACGATTCGGCCAGGGCTACCTCCTGAAGCGGCTGGTGGCGGTCGTCGTCACAGAGCCCGCCGCGATTTTGCAATTTGATTCATGTTCGCGGGTTCGCGGCGCATGGCCGCGCCGCGCGCGGAGCTCTGCGGACCTAAGCTTTAGCGCAAATAACCGCCCGGCGCGCTGGTTGCCAAGAGCTCGCGACCAGCGCGCCGTTTAAGGCGTGGGCGAGGGGAATACAAAAGCCCTCCCACGCGAGAAACTTCAGGTCAGATCGAAGCGGTCAGCGTTCATCACCTTGTTCCAGGCGGCCACGAAGGCCTGTACAAACGGCAGTTGCGAGTCCGCGCAGGCATAGGCTTCCGCGATGGCACGAAGCTGCGAATTCGACCCGAAAACCAGATCTACGCGGGTTGCTGTCCACTTCAATGCGCCGGTGGCGCGATCACGTCCCTCGAACAGGTCGCGAGCCTGCGCGCTCGGTTTCCACTCGGTGTTCATGTCAAGCAGGTTGACAAAGAAGTCATTGGTGAGCACCTGTGGTCGCTTGGTCAAAACGCCGTGTTGAGATTGTCCAAAATTGGCGTTGAGAACGCGCATCCCGCCAATCAGCGCCGTCATCTCGGGCGCCGTTAAGGTCAGCAATTGCGCCTTGTCCACCAGCAGCGCCTCCGCTGGTATCGCGTAATCCCGCTTGAGGTAGTTGCGAAAGCCATCAGCGACCGGCTCGAGCACGGCAAAGGACTCGACGTCGGTTTGTTCTTGGCTTGCATCGGTACGACCCGGCGCGAAGGGAACCTCGACATCGTGTCCGGCCTGTTTGGCCGCCTGTTCAATGGCCGCGCAACCGCCCAGGACGATTAGATCGGCCAGTGACACTCGCTTTTCACCCGAGGAGCGGGCGCCGTTGAAGCTGTTGCGGATACTTTCGAGGGTGGCCAGCACCTGGGCCAAGCGAGCGGGCTCATTGACCTCCCAATCCTTCTGCGGGGCCAGCCGCAGGCGCCCACCATTGGCCCCCCCGCGCTTGTCGGAACCGCGAAAGGTAGCCGCCGCGGCCCAGGCAGTTGCAACCAGTTGCGAAATCGACAGGCCCGAGGCGAGGAGTCTGGCCTTGAGCGTCGCGATATCGCGCTCGTCAATCAGCGCGTGATCGAGCGCGGGCACCGGATCCTGCCACAATAGCTCCTCCGCTGGAACTTCCGGGCCCAGATAGCGCGAGCGCGGCCCCATGTCGCGATGGGTCAGCTTGAACCAAGCGCGCGCGAAGGCGTCGGCCAATTGTTCGGGATGCTCATAGAAGCGTCGCGAGATTTTTTCGTAGGCCGGGTCCATGCGCAGCGCGAGATCGGTGGTCAGCATCGCAGGCGCGCGGCGTTTGGAGGGATCGTATGGGTCGGGCACGGTGCCGGCCCCGGCATCACCCTTGGGCTTCCACTGATAGGCGCCGGCGGGGCTCTTAGTCAGTTCCCATTCGTATTCGAACAGGTTTTTGAAAAAATTGTTGCTCCACTTGGTCGGGGTTGCGGTCCAGATGACTTCCAGACCGCTGGTAATCGCGTCGATGCCCTTGCCCGTGCCAAAAGCGCTCTTCCAGCCCAGTCCCTGTTGCTCGAGGGCGGCGGCTTCGGGTTCGGGCCCCACCAGTGAGGCAGGACCCGCGCCATGGGTCTTACCAAAGCTGTGGCCGCCAGCGATAAGAGCGACGGTCTCTTCGTCGTTCATCGCCATCCGCGCGAAGGTCTCGCGGATATCCCGGGCCGCTGCCACGGGGTCGGGCCGGCCGTTGGGCCCTTCGGGATTGACATAGATCAGCCCCATCTGCACGGCCGCAAGGGGATTGTCCAGTTCGCGGTCGCCGGAGTAGCGCTTGTCCTCCAGCCATTTGCTCTCCGCGCCCCAGAAGACCGACTCGTCAGGCTCCCAGGCGTCCTCGCGCCCGCCGCCAAAACCGAAGGTCTTGAAGCCCATCGACTCCAGCGCGACGTTGCCGGCCAGGATCATCAGGTCGGCCCACGAAATTTTACGGCCGTACTTTTGCTTGATCGGCCACAGCAGCCGGCGCGCCTTGTCCAGATTGACGTTGTCCGGCCAGCTGTTGAGCGGCGCAAAGCGCTGCTGGCCGCTGCCGGCGCCGCCGCGACCGTCGCCGATGCGATAAGTGCCGGCGCTATGCCACGCCATCCGGATAAACAACGGTCCGTAATGGCCGAAGTCGGCCGGCCACCACTCTTGCGACTGGGTCATCAGCTCATGGAGATCTTTCTTAAGCCCCTTGAAGTCAAGTTTCTTGAACTCTTGGGCATAGTTGAACTGCTCGCCAAGCGGATTGGACTTGGAGCAATTCTGGTGGAGAATCTTAAGGTTCAACCGGTTGGGCCACCAGTCTCGGTTCGAGCTGGTCACCGCCGCCGTATGCATCACCGGGCACTGGCCCGCATCGCTGTCATTATTGGTGCTCATGCTATTTACCTCCAGTTCATTTTTTCCATCGATGATGGGTTATTACATCCTTGGATGCCCTTGTAAGCCGAACTCATTGCGATGGCCAGCGCAATTAATGAAGCCTGGACATCAAAACTTTGCTGCCCGCTTTCGCCATAAGGAAATAATCCGTCCTCCTCTTTGCTTAAGCTAGATTTCATCCATATTTAGATAGCGTCTAACTAATCGGCACTAAAAGCGCCGCCAAACCAGGCCGGCGACTTGGGTGTTAGACTAATTCTAATATTCGATTATGTCAAATCAATTGCCAGCTCACGTGTTCAATTCGTCGCAGGTGTTACGGCAGATGGGGTTGATGACAGAGCGACCCTAGGATCGATTGACCCTAGGATCTATGAGGATCTACGGGATGGCTCGCCGCACCGACGGCTCCGGGGCGCCGAGCAGGTGGTGAGCGGCCGCCCGGAGAATGCGATCGCGGCGGCCGTGCTCTATGTCAGGCGCTTTTTTTGACTCGGCCGCTGCGCAAACAGCGAGTGCAGACCAGAATTCGTTGCGTGCCGCCGCCGATTTGAGCGCGGACCTCTTGTAAATTAGGATGCCAGCGGCGCTTAGTCTTGTTGTTGGCGTGGCTGACGTTATTGCCCACTGAGGGCTGTTTGCCGCAAACTGCGCAATGTCTCATCTTTTTCCTGGACCCGTGCGCGCCCGGATTCGTGGGAACTAGGCCCCGGCCGTCGGCGCGCCGCCATCAAACTAGCCTCTGCGCGGGCGGCGGGAAAGAGGGGGCGGGAGTAAGGTGGGCGAGGCATCCAAGGCATGGCTGAACACTTAATCCATATCCTACCCGAGCGGGTGGCCAGCCAAATCGCCGCCGGCGAGGTGGTGGAGCGGCCGGCCTCGGCCGTCAAGGAGTTGATCGAAAATTCTTTGGATGCCGGCGCCAGCGCGATTATGGTGGAGATCGCCGCAGGCGGAACCGCGTTGCTGGCGGTGAGCGATGATGGCTGTGGGATGAGCGCGCACGACGCGGTGCTGGCGCTGCGCCGTCATGCCACCTCCAAGATTCGCGAGGTCGCCGATCTGGTGGCGGTTCATACAATGGGTTTTCGAGGCGAGGCTTTGGCCGCGATTGCAAGCGTCTCGCGCCTGGAGCTCAAGACTCGCCGTCCCGAAGACTTGGCGGGTACGCAGATAAGGGTGGAGGGCGGCGAAGAGGGCGGGCGGCAGGAGTGTGCGATGGCGCCGGGGACCCGAATCGAGGCGCGGGATCTATTCTTCAATACCCCGGCCCGACTTAAGTTCCTCCGCACACCCGCCACCGAGCAGGGAGCAGTGGTCGAAGTGGTTCAGCGCCTGGCCCTGGCGGCTCCCCGGATTGCCTTTGAACTGATTGCCGATGGGCGCCGAGTACTGGAACTGGCGCGGGCCACTAGCGCCTTGGAACGCTGGCGCCAGCTCTTTGGCGCCAAGTCGGCGCTGACGATGATGCCGGTTTCGGGGGATGGGGCGGGGATCGCGCTTGAGGGGCTCATAAGTCATAGCCAGCAATCCTTTGCCAGCGCCCGCTTACTGTATACCTATGTCAACGGGCGAGCGGTGCGCGATCGGATGCTTCTGCGCGCTATTGGCAATGCCTATGCCACCCTGGTACCCAAGGGACGCTATCCGGCGGCGGCCTTGTTCCTGACCGTGCGCCCGCAGGAAGTTGACGTCAACGTCCATCCGATGAAGGCCGAAGTGCGCTTTCGCAATGCAGGGGCGCTGTTCGAGACCGTATACGGGATACTGCGCCAGCGTCTGCTGGGAGCCGGTGGTGGTGCCGATCCCGGCCCTGCCGCGGCCTCGGCTGCGAACCTATCAAGCCAGGCCCAAACGCCCTCCGGCGGGGACGCCCTCGACTGGCCGCCGGCAGAGTCCGCTGTACTCGCCCCCCTGGCTGACGCGCCAGCGCGTCCATTGCGCCTGGTTGCGCTCTCCAATCCAGCGCCCGCCGCCTGGCAGCCGGCGCTGGGCCTGGGCTACCGCGCTTCCGCAGCTGCGCCATGCGAGGCTCCCGTGGAGGCGGCCCGCTTGATAGCGGCGGGGCAGGTGGGAGCGCTGCCGGCCTATTCGGAACTGCGTGTCCTGGGCCAGCTCTTTTGCGGGTATATCGCGCTCGAAGATCACGACGGCTTAGTCCTGGTTGATCAGCACGCCGCCCACGAGCGGGTTACCTTCGAGCGGCTCAAGGCGCAAATGGAGCATGGTGGGGTTGAGGTGCAGAACCAGCTTATTCCGCAAACCCTGGAGCTTAACCCCGCGCGTGCCGCCCATCTGGGCGACGCGCTGCCACGCCTGCGGGCGCTGGGTTTCGAGCTGGAGCCCTTCGGTCCAGCCACCCTCCTGCTCAAGGGCAGCCCGGCGGTGTTTGGGGCCGAGGGCGGAGTCGAACTGCTGCGCGAGATGATCGAGGTTTTGGGCGAGCCGGAAGCACAAGCCCCCAGCGGCCTGGAGCATTTGCTGAAGCAACTCGCCTGTCACGGTTCGGTGCGAGTGGGGCGTGTGCTCAAGGGGGCGGAAATTGGCGCCCTGCTCGCCGATCTCGATCGCACCCCGTTCAAGTCCAATTGTCCCCACGGCCGGCCCACCCATATCCGCTTCTCGCGCGGCCAGATCGAGCGGATGTTTCGTCGATGAGCGCGTTTGGATTGACCCCCCGGCGGGCCTTTATCGTGGGGCCCACCGGGGTGGGCAAGAGCGAACTTGCGCTGACGCTAGCCGAGCGGCTGGGGGCGGAGATTGTCAATGCCGATTCGCGCCAGCTTTATCGCGCGATGGATATTGGCACCGCCAAGCCCACCCTGGCCCAGCGCGCCCGTGTGCCCCATCATCTGATTGACGTCGTCGAGCCCGAGGAGAGCGTCGATGTAGCCCGTTTCAAGCTGATGGCCGAGGCGGCGATTGGGGAGATCGCGGGACGCGGGCGGCCGATTTTAATCGTTGGCGGCAGCGGGCTTTACCTGCGCGCGCTGCGCCAGGGATTGTTCCAGGGACCACCAGCCGCGCCCGCGCTGCGGCGCGAGCTGATGGAGTTGGCCCGGCGCGAAGGAGTGGATAGGCTGCATCGGTCGCTTATGGAAATTGACCCGCCCAGCGCCCGCAGGCTGCATCGCAACGACCTTGCGCGGGTGGTGCGGGCACTGGAGGTCTATCGCCTGACCGGCGTGCCGTTGAGCGTTCATCAGGCGGCCCATCGCTTTTCCGACCGTTTCGCGCCCTCGTTGACGCTGGGGTTGCGGCTTGAGCGCGAGGAGCTTTATCGGTCGCTTGAGCGGCGGCTGGATGCGATGATGGAGGCAGGACTGGTAGGCGAGGTAAACGCCCTCCTGGCACGTGGGCTGGCTCATAGCCCCCTGCTGCGGCACACCATAGGCTACAGGGAGATCGCCGCCGCGTTGGCGGGTGAAATGAGCTTGGCGCAGGCGCTGGAACAGGCTAAGCGGGCCACCCGCCAACTGGCTAAGCGGCAGATGACCTGGTTTCGAGCTGATCCTGGGATTATCTGGCTTGCACCAGGCGGCGCGCTTGCGCAGGGGCTAAAGTTGTTGCAGGAATTTTTTTCACCAACGCTGGATGTGCACCCATCGGACGCAACCGGATGATTGACGATGCCTGACTACCTGGATTTTGAGCAGCCGCTGCGCGAGCTCGATGAGCGGATCGCGGCGCTGGAGCCGGCCGCGCGTGATGCGCTTTTGAGCGAGCGTGCGCGCTTGGAGCGCCGGCTGTATGCCACCTTGACTCCGATTGACCGGGTGCGCCTAGCGCGCCATCCCTCCCGCCCCCAGACGCTGGACTATATCGCGGCGCTGCTCCGGGACTTCGTCGAACTTCATGGCGACCGCCGCTTTGGCGATGACCGGGCGATAGTCGCTGGAATAGGCTACTTTGGCAAGCAGCGGGTGGCGATCGTGGGGCAGCAGCGCGGCCGTTCTACCGCCGAGCGAGTGGCGTGCAACTTCGGCCGTCCCAATCCCGAGGGTTATCGCAAAGCGGCGCGGATTTACGAATTGGCCGAGCGCTTTGGCCTGCCCCTGCTGACCTTTATCGACACCCAGGGGGCCGAACCCGGGCTGGGCGCCGAGGAACGGGGCCAGGCTGAGGCGATCGCCCACTGTTTGTTGGTGATGGCGGGACTGACGGTGCCGGTGATCGCCACGGTCATCGGCGAAGGCGGCTCCGGCGGGGCGCTGGCGTTGGGCGTGGCCAACGTTCTGCTGATGCAGGAGCATGCCTGTTACGCGGTGATTACGCCCGAGGGCTGCGCGGCGATCCTGTGGCGTGAGGGTACCCCGGAAAACATCGCCCGGGCTGCCAGCGCGCTCAAGCTGGAGGCTCACGATCTGCTTGAACTAGGGGTGGCCGATAAGATTGTGGCCGAACCCCGGGGCGGGGCCCATCGTGATCCCAAGCGGGCGGCCTTACTTCTGGGGCGTGTGATCCGGCGCGAGCTGCGAGCTTTGACCAAATTGACCCCGGCTCAGATCCGGGCCGCGCGAGCAGCCAAGCTGGCGGCCCTGGGGCAGGCTTTTCTTGAGCGCGCGCCCGCACGCGCGGGACGGTAAAGGGCGATGGCAACGGTCAAAGCGGTACGCTCTGTGTCCTCGGTGCGACCCCCGCGCACGGAGTTGACCGCGGCGCGCGAGCGGATCGACGCAATCAATCAGACGCTGCTGAAGCTGCTCAACGAGCGCGCCCGGCTGGCGATTGCGATTGGCCACCTAAAGCGCGCCCAGGGAGCCGAGCTGTATCAGCCAGCGCGCGAGCAGGCGATTTTGGAGCGGTTGATAGCGCAAAATGAGGGGCCGCTGCGGACCGAGGATGTGCGCCACATCTTCGGCGAGATAATTTCGGCCTGCCGGGGGCTGGAGCACGAGCTGCGAGTGGCCTATCTGGGGCCCGAATTCACCTACAGCCATCTGGCCGCGATACGCCAGTTCGGCCATGGCGCTCAGCTTCAGGGCGAGGAGTCGATTGCCGCCGTGTTTGCCGCGCTCGACGGTGGGCGGGCCGATCTGGCTTTGGCGCCGGTGGAGAATTCCACCGAAGGCTCGGTTACCGTGACGCTGGACGCCTTGTTGGACAGCCCCGCGCAAATCGTGGGTGAAGTGCTGTTGCCGGTGCGCCATGCGCTGCTCTCGCTCAGCGGGCGGCGCGCCGATATCAAAAAAATTCTTGCCCATCAACAGTCGCTAGGCCAATGCAGGGATTATTTGAGCACCAATTTTCCGGGCTGCGTGCAGGAAGCGGTGGCGTCTAACGCGTTGGCGGCACGCCGCGCGGCCGCCGACCCCACGCTGGCGGCGATCGCGGCGGCCGAGGCCGCCCAACCTTATGGCTTGCGCGTGGTGGCGCACGCCATCCAGGACCAGGCGCATAATATGACTCGCTTCCTCATCCTGGGGCGCCAGGCGGTGGCCAAAAGCGGGAACGACAAGACCAGCGTAATTTTCGCGATGCCCGAGCGAGTGGGTGCCCTCAAGGAAGCGCTCACGGTGTTTGCCCGCAACCGGATCGATCTCACGATGATTCAGTCGCGTCCCCAGCGTGGACGCCCCTGGGCCTATCTGTTTTACGCCGACCTGCGCGGTCATCGCGAGGCCCCGGCGATGAAGCGGGCGCTGGCGGCGCTCAAGCGCAAGGCGCTTTTTCTCAAGCTGCTGGGGTCATATCCCGAGGCTCGGGTGGCGGGATAGAGTCTAGAGAGGCCATGGAACTCGAAGATCTGGTCCTGCCCTCGGTGGCCGCGCTCACCCCCTACGAGCCCGGCAAACCGATCGAGGAAGTCCAACGCGAGCTGGGCGTGGAGCCGGTCAAGCTGGCCTCCAACGAAAATCCGCTGGGCCCCTCGCCCCGGGCTTTGGCGGCGATCAGCCAAGCGCTGGGCGAACTCAATCGCTATCCCGACGGTGGCAGTTACGAACTGGTGCGCCGGCTGGGCGAGCGCCATGGTCTGAGCCCCGGCCACATCTTCATGGCCTGTGGCTCGGTCGAGGTGCTCAACTTGGTTTCCTATCTATTCATTCGGCCGGGGCTTAACGCGGTCACCTCCGAGCACGCCTTCGCGATTTACGAGCTGGTGGTGGCGGCCAGCGGTGGCCAACTGCGCAGCGCGCCGATGCGAGACCACGGCTTCGATTTGGAGGCGATTGCCGGCCTTATCGATCGCGACACCCGGGTGGTGTTTCTAGCCAATCCCAACAATCCCACCGGCACGATTTATCGGCGCAAGGAATGGCGGCGCTTTCTGGCCGCGCTGCCCGACCATGTGGTGGTGGTGGCGGACGAGGCTTATTTCGAATTCGTGCGCGCCGCCGATTATCCCAACGCGTTGGAGGACTTGGCGCAACAGCCCAAGCTTATCGTTCTGCGCACGTTTTCCAAGATTTATGGCCTGGCTGGATTGCGAGTAGGCTACGGCGTGGCCCATCCCAATTTCGTGCGCCTGCTCCATCAGGTGCGCCAGCCCTTCAATATCAACCTGCTGGCCCAGGTTGGGGTGCGAGCGGCGCTGGAGGATCGGGAGCACGTCGAGCGCACCTTGGCGGTCAATCGCGAAGGGATGGAATATCTGGAGCACGAACTAGCGCGGCTGCGGCTGCGCTTCGTCCCCAGTCAGGCCAATTTCATCATGGTGGACGTGGGACGCGGTCGCGCGGTGTTCGATGCATTGCTGAAGGAAGGAGTGATTGTGCGGCCGCTGGACGCCTATCGCCTGCCCCGCTACGTACGGGTCAGCGTGGGCTTGCCCGAAGAGAATCGCCGCTTCGTGCAGGCGATGGAGAAAATTCTGGGACGCTCCGGTCAGGCACGTTAATGGCGGTTATCTTCGAACGCGTGACGGTTTGCGGTGTGGGGCTGATTGGGGGCTCCTTGGCGGCGCGTGCTCGCGCCCTGGGACTAGTGGGACGAGTGCACGGCTTTGGCCGGCGCCCGGACAGCTTGCAGGTAGCGCTTGAGCGCAACCTGGTGGATGAAGTCAGCACCGATCCCGCGCAAGCCGCGGCCGGTGCGCAATTGGTGGTGTTAGCGGTACCCTTGATGGCGATGCCGCGGGTGCTGGGCGAGCTGCTCCCCTATCTGCCTGCTGATACGATTATCACGGACGTGGGCAGCGTCAAGCAGTGGGTGATCGAACAGTTGGAGCCCGGCCTGGGGTCTGCGATGGCGCTGGTGGCGGCCCATCCGGTGGCCGGCAAGGAGAGCGCCGGTCCTACTGCCGCCGACCCCGAGCTGTTCATCGGCCGGCGCGTGATTGTCACCCCTTCGCGGTGCAGCACGCCGCTAGCGCTG
>Ga0070737_10000402_pt1 | contig 96762 bp, 91 predicted proteins | sample Coa_R1_10_FD_66438 | JGI IMG/M metagenome (GOLD analysis project Ga0070737, IMG submission 66438) | Surface soil microbial communities from Centralia Pennsylvania, which are recovering from an underground coalmine fire - Coalmine... | ecosystem: Environmental > Terrestrial > Soil > Unclassified...
CGATTGGGCCTTGGCCGCGCTCACCGCAGTGCGTAGACGCGGGTTGGCGTTGATGTCGCCCCCACCCAAGCGCGCGGCGATGGTGATCTCTTTGATCAGCTTGGTAAACAGCTTGCCGCGCTTGGCATCACGCGCCGCCTTCTTGTGCTTAATCGAACTCCATTTAGAATGGCCTGACATGACTCTTATAAGCCTTTGTAAAACTTGGGGGCGATCATCCTCACCTTACCACAGCCAGAGGCGGCGCGGGAGCCGCTAGCGCCGGACCAGTGATGGCAAGATTGTTGCGATACCGCTCGCAGAAAGCAACCGACCGCCGGCGCGGGCTGCTTGCCCGTTGGTGGCCGGCTCTAGGAACCTTGGCGCTGGCCGCCTGCCTTTACCCCCCGCAGGCACCGCCGCCCGCTTCGGCCCTGCCCACCAAGATGGTGATCGACGCGCCCTACGATCTGACTTGGGACGCCGTCAACAAGGTGATGAAAGACCTGGGCTACATCATCGTGGCTCAGGACCCCAGCCACGGGATTATCGAAACCCAGGGCATCGCTTTTACGCTGTACGATGCCGATTGCGGCATCGTCGGGACCGCAGTGGGCAAGCAGGTGGCTCAGCCAGCGGCGGGCAGCAGCTCGGTCTTCAACATTTATCTGAAGCCAGCGGGCGACGAAGCTACCAGCGTCAGCATCCAGGCCAATTACAGCACCCCGATTCAGGTCCCCTTCCATCCCCAGCAAAACCAAGTCTGTGTATCGAGCGGACGGCGCGAAAACGCCCTGCTTGAGCTATTCAAGGAACAGGCCGCCAAAACCCATCGACCAGTCTTCAAGCCCCCGAGCCAATAACCGAACTATGGCAGTGGCGCCGCGCGCGCTAGGCTAAACGCATGGCAATCCAAAGAGTTTGCGTCTATTGCGCTTCCAGCCGGCAATGTGATCCGGTCTACCATCAAGCTGCCGCCGAGCTGGGTCGGGAGCTGGCCGCCCATCACGTGACGATCGTTTACGGCGGTGGCGCGGCCGGCTCGATGGGCCATCTAGCCAACGCTGCCCTAGACGCGGGCGGTCACGTGGTGGGCATCTTGCCCCGCTTCATGTACGACCTTGAATGGGGCCATCAACGGCTCTCGGAACTGCGGCTGGTCAACGACCTTCACGAGCGCAAGCGCGCCATGATAGCCGAGGTCGATGCGGTCATCGCGCTGCCCGGCGGCTGTGGCACCCTTGAAGAATTATTCGAGGCTATCACCTGGAAACGGCTGGGGCTGTACGCCGGGCCGATTGTGCTGGTGAATACTCGAGGCTTTTTCGACGATTGCGTCAAACTGCTTCAGGCTTGCATCGAGCAACGCTTCATGGACCCCCGTCACGCGCAAATGTGGAGCGTGGTGAACCAGCCGGCTGAGGTCTTGGCAGCGATCGAATCGGCCCCACCCTGGTTTCATCGCAATCGTGCCTTTGCCGCGCTTTAAGCGATTGCGCTGAGCGGTATAAGCATCAGCGCATTGCGAAAAGAGCCGAGAATTGTCCGGTTAAGCAAAAGTTTGGCCTTATGCCTTGACGCCATCACGCAATTTATGCCATTGCGATGGCTCGATCCGTAGCGATCATTGCCTTGGGGAAGGCGAGTCTGGGGAACTTTGCGCGGCGTTAGCCTCGCGGGATGCGGTTCGAAACCTGGCCGGCTTTAAGCGGGTGCGTCGCGCAACCTAACATAGGGGAGCGCAGACCATGAGACGTATGACCGTTGCGCTGCTGGCGGCGGCGCTGGTCGGGGGACTGGCGGCGACGGCACCAGCGCAGGACACGATCCCACCCGGCACCACCATCACGATTCAGAACTGGCAAAAATACAAAAACTTCATGTCGGTCACCTTCCAGTCGATGTGGACCAGCAATAACCCCACCACTCGGGTGCCCCCCGCCGCAGTGGTCCAGGTGGGGCCCACCCGCTCTTACAATATCGGCCACTGGTACTGGGACGCCACCGAGCGCTATAGCAAACAGGTTCAACTGGTTAGGGCGGCCGACGGCGGCTACACGATGCGTGGTTATGTAGCCGGGCAGCCCTTTCCCAACATCACGGCATCCGATCCGTTGGCCGGCTACAAGCTGATGTACAATACCTACTTTCAGTACGAACCGGCGGTGGTGGTGTACGACCGGGCCCAGGTGTACGACGTCGATCGTTATCAGAACGTAACCTTCCTGCGCGCACTGATCATCGGCTACACCTTGATGCATATCGTGGACCCCGGCTACCCGATGCAGGTGCCGCAGGCCAACGGCTTTTATCTTGCCCATACCGCCGAACAGATGGAGCCCGAACAGATCAAGTACCTCACCGCGCTCAATTTCACCTGGAGCGACCCTGAACGCTTTCCCGAATCCTACGTCTTCGTACCCAGTCTGCGCCGCACCCTGCGGCTGTCCAGCAATTCGCGCTGCGCTCCCTTCCAGGGGCAGGATTTCGACAACGACGATGAAACCCCGGTGCCGCTGCCGCCCACTTGGTTCCAAGCCAAATTTCTAGGGCTGCATAAGATGCTGATGTTCATCTTTAGAAACGACCGCGCCTCGCAGGACGCCTCCACTAAACGGAGCAGTTACTACGCCCCGGCGCTCAATTTGATGCCCAAGCCCGAAGTGCTGGGGCCCTGGCAGATGCGCGACCTGTACGCGCTGCAACTGCAGCGTCTGCCGCAATGGGACCGCGGCTACTGCCACGCCAATCGCATCTCCTACCTGGATAAGGAAACCGCTTCGACCGCCGGTTACGACACCTGGGATCAGAACAACAAGTTCTGGCGCGGGATGGTGCCCTTTCCGATGCCGCTCGCCAAGCCCGACGGCGGCGTCTTCATGACCGGGCAAGTCTGGGCCCATGACAATCCGGACTTCCAAAATGACCATCAAAGCCTGCTCCTGCCTCCCACCGAAGGGGCGGACGCCGTCTGGGTCAATCAGAACACCCCAGGCAAGTTCGTCAATTACGAACGCTACGCGACTCCCGCCGGCCTGCAGCAAGTGCTGCAATAACCGGAGCCGTGAGGGAGAGCGCCGCCCACGCGGCGCTCCCCCTTCCCGAGCACTCGCACACCCCGCAGGCTATAGTCGATAGCGCGGCGCAGCGATAAGTTGAGCCTGGAGATGAGGGTCGCGAGCGCACGGCCCGAATCGGGGAGAAGCGCCATGCGCATCGGTTTCATTGGCTTGGGCAACATGGGCGGACCGATGGCCTTGCATCTGCTGGCAGCGGGCCACGATGTGACGGTCCACGATATCCGCGTTGAGCTGGCTCAGCGCCAGCTTCAAGCTGGCGCCCGCTGGGCCGATTCGCCTCACACTCTAGCTCGCCAAAGCGACCTCGTGATGACCTCGCTGCCGGGCCCGCGCGAAGTGGAGACGGTAGTCTCAGGTCCGCAGGGAATCGCGAGCGCACTTGCCCCAGGCGCGCTTTATATCGATCTCTCGACCAACTCGCCCGCTGTGGTGCGCCAACTTCATGCCCAGCTCCAGCGTCGCGAGGTCGCGATGCTCGACGCACCGGTGAGCGGGGGGAAGGCCGGCGCCGAGGCAGCCACGCTGGCTATTTATGTGGGCGGCGAGGAGGCGGTGTTTGAGCGGGCCAAACCCATTCTCGGCGCGCTGGGCAACAAGCTGCTTTATATCGGCGCAATCGGCGCTGGCTCGGTGGCCAAGCTAGTTCATAACCTGATCTCGGTGTGCAGCATCAAGGTGTTTTCCGAAGCCTTGACCCTGGGAGTGAAGGCCGGCGTGCCGGGAGCGGCGTTGGTAACCGCCATCGAGGCCGGTGCTTACGGCCAGGGGCGCGGGATGTTGCGCATGATGCCCGACCTCTTGGGCGAGCGCCATTTTTCACCCGCTCGCTTCGCGCTTAAGCTAGCGCGTAAGGACCTGGGGCTGGCAACCGAGCTGGCCCGTCAGCTTGAGGTGCCGATGGCGGCGGCAGCGCTGGTGGAACAGGACCTCACCGAGCTTATCCGGCGAGGACTGGGCGAGCTGGACTTCTTCGCGCAGTTTACCTTGCAGGAGGAGCGCGCCGGGGTCAAAGTCAAGGGTAGCAACCAGTAGCGGCGCCATCGCCGCTGCCGCATGGGAGGCTTTTTTGGTGGCAAACGATCTGCGGGAAAAAGGCGCGCTCATTCGCCAGCAGCTCTGGGGCAATGACCCTCAAACAAAGGCCCAGACCGAGCGGATGGAGGCGTTTCATAAGGATCTGGGTGACTTTATTCAGGAACAGCTCTTCGGCGGCATTTGGTCGCGACCAGGTCTGCCGCTCAAGACCCGCTCTTTGATTACAGTAGCCGCATTGATGGCGATGGGGCGGGGGCCACAACTGCGCGCGCACATGCGTGGCGCGCTCAACATCGGAATCACCCCCGGGGAACTCAAGGAGGTGATTTTACACTTGTCTCAGTACAGCGGCATGCCTACGGCGGTTGAAGCCGTACGCATCCTGCAAGAATTGCTGGAGGCGCCATAGAGCTCACGCTGGCGCCAGCCGGCGTGCCACCACAATAAAGGCGGAATGACCGACCATGCGATGGACCGGCCGCACGCTCAGCCCCTTAACCTGCCACGGCCGCAACAGCGTTTCGAAGCACTCGACCTGGGCAAACTCGGGGCTCTGCTGGAGCGCGTCGACGCTGTCCTTGAGCTGCAGCGCGGTGGGAACATAGCAAATCAGCACGCCGCCGGGACGCAGTGCGGCGAGGACTTGGGGTAGCGCGCGCCAGGGTTCGGCCAGGTCAAGGAAGATGCGATCGACTCCCCGTTCGTCGAAGCCCTGATATAAGTCGCGCAGCTTGAGCGACCAGGTTGGGGCTGGGCCGAAGAAGGCGGCGACATTTTCGCGTGCCATGCGGGCGAAATCTTCGCGTCGCTCGTAGGAGAAGACTTCACCGTGTTCGCCCACCGCTCGCAACAACGCGATCGTCAGGGCACCCGCGCCGATGCCACCCTCAATCACGCGCGCGCCGGGGAAAACGTCGCCCCAGATTAGCAGCGGTCCGGTATCCTTAGGATAAATCACCTGGGCTTGACGAGGCAGCAGCGGGATCAAGTCGGCGTAGGTGGGCCGCAGGACCAAAAACGTCTCGCCGGTGCTGAACTTAACGCGCGAACCCTCGACCAGGCCGAACAGATCCTCAGCCGCGACTTGGCCGCGGATGGTCACCCGCCGCCCGCGGCGCAGCCGCTTGAGATACTGGCGTCCCTTGCGATCAATAAAAATGACCGCATCGTCCTCTTTGAGGGTCGGATCCAAGCCTATCAGACTTAGGCCGGCACGCCGCGCGACGCAACCATGACCCGACATATTGACTGGGTACCAAGCTAGCGTTTAGCCTTAGCTCAGAAGCCCGACCTTGTTCAGCAGTGACCGGTCGGGCTATTTTTTGACGGGGGTAACCGATGGCGGAAAAAAAAGCCAAAACGGCCGAACGCGGTGCCGAAGCGGTACATAAGCACATGTGCCCCAGCTGCGGCGCCGAAAGCAAAGTTATCTTCTATACCGGCTTCGGCAAGCGGGGATTTTTCTGGGTGTGCGAAAAGAATTGCGGTTACACCGCGCGCACGCGCTAACCGAGGTTGGAAATATCGTGGCCAGAGCGCGTAAGCCCAGTAAGTCGTCGAAGTCCGATCTGTACGCCGGCCTGACCGAAGCCGACGAGCACGAAGAAGAAGCCGACCTGCCCCGCGACGAAGCCGGCCGGCGAAAAATCAAGCGCCAGTACGAGGAGCTGCTCGGCATTCGCATCGAAAAGCTTAAGGGGCGGATTCTCAATCGCGAGCGTATCAACAAAACCATCGAAGGCATTTACTTCATCTGCGATAAGTGTATGAAGGTCTGCCATTCGCTCGACGAGGGGATCGTCGAAGACCCGGCCAATCTGCACAACTTATGCAATAGATGCGCCAAAGGCCGCACTGCGGCAGCTTGACCTAGTTTGAGTTCGATCGCGCGCTTTTAATTGAGTATCGTCCGGGCTAATTTGTCTTAATGGCGGCGCAGCCCGGCTTTTCGGCGATTGCGGCAATTTGGCGGTCAAAGTAGAGAGAGGCGATGGCCCTACAGCTTATTCCCCCGGATGTTAATGTAGATTTCGTTGGCAAGCGAAAATTTTTCGTCTTGCTCTCGACCGCAATCAACATCATCGCCCTCCTGCTGCTGATCTTCCGCGGCCTCAACTATGGAGTCGATTTTGCCGGCGGTACCGTGGTTCAAATCCGCGCTACCCGTCCCACCTCCGCCGAGGCCCTGCGTCATGCGCTGCAACCGCTCAACCTGGGCGACGTGACCATCCAAGATTTCGGCCAGGTCGGCTATCAGTACTTGGTACGCTTCGAGAAGGTCAGCAACCTCAAGAATTTCCGTAGCCTTTTGGTTACCGCCCTGGATAAGGGCTACGGTCCTGGCGGGGCCGAGGTGCTGCGGGTAGAAAGCGTCGGCGCACGAGTGGGCAAGGATTTGCGGCGCGACGCGATCGGGGCGGTGGTGGTCGCTACCATCTTCATGGGGGTCTTCATCGCCTGGCAGTTCCGCAACGTGAGCTGGAGCTTCGGCACCGGTGCGGTTATCGCCTTGATTCACGATATCCTGGTCGTAACCGGGGCCCTGGTTATCGCCCAGTTGCAGTTCGACCTGACCACCCTGGCGGCACTGCTCACGGTAATCGGCTATTCGGTCCATGACACGATCATCGTCTCCGACCGGATTCGCGAGGATGCGCTTAAGCGGCGGCGAGAAAGCCTGCCCGTGATCATGAATCGGGCGATCAACGAGACCCTCTCACGCACGATCCTGACTTCGGGGGTAGCGATCGTGGTGTTGATCGTGCTGCTGGCGCTGGGCGGGCCCATTCTGCGCCCCTCCGCCTTCACCCTTCTGGTCGGCTTTATTACCGGCACCTATTCATCGATTTATATCGCCGGTCCGGTGGTCTTGTTCTGGGAAAGCCGCGTCAAGATCAAAGCCCTGCCGCGCGCGGCCTGACGCGCCCCCTTGGCCGCCATGGACAAGCTGCTGGCAACCTCGCGAGGCAGCTACCGGCTGATAATAGTCGAAACGGTTGCGGCCGGCGCGGGCGCTATAGCTACAATTTCGCTCGAGCACAGTGGCGGGCTGGAGAAATTTGCCTTTCGCTGCCGCATCGAGAAAACTTTGGAAGCTGAGTCGGTTCGGTTGCGCTCGCTTTTAGAGCCCTGGCTTGAAAAGAATTTCGAGTCGGTACGCGAGGCGGCGTTGAAGTCCATCCGCACGGAGCGCCGTTTGGCCGAGTTGGAACCCACCTTGGCCGCCTGACTCAAACAAAAAATTCTTTCTGGAAAAAACGGGAGGCGCCCTTGAGCACATCCTTCACCCGTGCCCGACGCCTTGGGCTGAAGGCGCAAGCCGGAAGAGGCGCTGGTGTGGTGATTGCGGCGGTGTCGAGGGATCCAACGCATACACCATACTCATCCTCACTCCCCCCGGCATCGTGTGGGGAGGAGGGGTACAATTGGCCGCAGCGCGCAATGTTTACTCGGCCGCTAAGCGGCTAAACGGAGCCGATTCGCCCCTCCCCCACCGCCAAGCCAGTCCACGCCGGCGCCGGAATCCGGTCGTGTCCAGCGGCCGGAAAGACCAGCATCCCCAACAATCCGCTGAATACGAAGGCACCCGCGGCCAACTCGAAACCCAGCACATAACTGTGGCTGAGATCCAGCAGCTTGCCCACGGCGTAGGGGCCACAACCCTGGCCGAATGACCCGGCCAGGGTCACGATTCCCATCAGCGTGCCGTAGCTTCGACGCCCCTGGCTTTGCGCCAGCATCACCGGCAACACCACGTTGGTTCCCATGAAGATGCCCCAGAGCAGGACGTAGGCGACCACCGGAGCTATTCCAAATGACAAATGGCGCGCCATCAAAAGCGCGATTACGCCGCCGGCAATCAGAATAAAGCCGACGAGCAACGTCGGCTTGGTTCCACAACGATCGCTGACAGCGCCCATCAGGATTGATCCAGGGCCAAGCAGAAAAGCCTTGGCTCCGAAGATCGCCGCCGCGGTGGTTGCCGCGTAGCCGACACTGATGAGATATGGGATGGTATGGAAATAAACCGCGCCGACGCCCGCCATGTAGAAATAGTTTACCGCCACCAGCAACCAGAAGCTGAACGTGCGCAGCGCCGCACCGACCTCGAGGCCGGGCAGAGCAGCATTAGGAATTGAGCCGGCTTGGGTCGATGAGGGGTGGGCCGCCCGTCGGCCGAAGGAGTCGGGCCATACGCGAAAACCGGCGGGGGTGCTCCTGACCAGGAACAAACCGATCGGTGCGGCAACAAAAAGCATCGGCAAACCCACCGTGGTCATCGCTACCCGCCATCCGGCATGAAGCACAACGCCGGTGGCGAGCCGTGGCGCCATGGCGAGGCCAAGCGACATGCCGGCGGTCAGGATACCGATCGCCAGGGCGAAGCGATGGGAGAACCAGTTGGCCGCCACCACTGCCATCGGGACGTGAGTGGCAAGCGCGGTTCCAGCACCGATCATGGCATAGCACAACACCATCGCGGACAGTGAGCTGCAGCGGGCCGCAGCCACGAAGCCGCTGCCGGCCAAGGCCGCGCCGGCTGCCACGATCAGGCCGGCGTCGAAGCGATCAAGCAGATAGCCGGCCAGCACGGACACTAAACCCAACAGCAATTCGCAGGAGCTGGCCAATTCGGAGACCTGGGCATGGGACCAGCCAAACTGACGGATGAGAGGATTGAAAAAGACCCCGAGGGTGCTGATGCTGGGACCGAAGAGAAAAATTTCCGCAATCGTCAGGCTGATCAGCACGGTATAGGCGCGCCCTCGCTCGGCTGACATCAATGGCCCTCCTTCATCGGGCACCCGCGGCGCCGAAGAGCGTTACTTGGTCCGGGAGCCGTTATCGCCGTCGCTGGCGCGGCGGGCGGCCAAGAACGGCTCGATCAAATCGAGAGGAAGGGGAAAGACCGTGGTGGAATTACGATCGGTTGCAATCTCGGCCAGGGTCTGCAGATAGCGCAGTTGCAAGGTAAGCGGATTTTGGGCCATGACTGCGGCCGCTTCAGCCAAGCGCTGGGAGGCTTGGAACTCACCCTCGGCAGCGATAATCTTGGCCCTCCGCTCACGCTCAGCCTCCGCCTGGGCCGCGATCGCGCGCTGCATATCCTGGGGTAGATCGATGTTCTTGAGTTCAACCATTACCACCTTGATACCCCAGGGCTCGGTTTGGGAATCGACAATGGCTTGAATGCGGGCGTTGAGTTTTTCGCGTTGGCCGAGCAGATCGTCGAGGTCGGTTTGGCCGCCGACCGAGCGCAAAGTGGTTTGCGCCAGTTGGAGCGTGGCAAACAGGTAATTTTCCACCTCGACCACCGCGCGTGAAGGCTCGACAACGCGGAAATATAGCACTGCGCTTACTTTGACGGTGACATTATCATGAGTGATGACATCCTGGGGCGGAATCTCCAAGGTCACGGTGCGCAGGTCGATTCGCTGTATCCGCTCGATTCCAGGGATGATAAAAACCACACCCGGGCCACGATGTGGCAGCAGGCGTCCCAACCGAAAGACCACCCCGCGCTCGTACTCGCGCAAGACGTTGATGCCGCTGAAGAGGATCATAACCGCGATCGCGACTACCACGATAACTGCCAATGGCATGACAAACCTCCGCCTGATAGCGCGCCAGCGCGAGAAAAGGCCGGCTGCGAGGGTTAGTATTCCAGATAGCGCGGGTTCACAAGCCGGCGGCGGTGGGGTCTCACCTGCCCGGAGGGCGCAGAACATTGGCCGCAGCCGGCTTGACTGTCAATTCCAGGCCGTCAATCGCGATGACCTGAACCTGGGCGCCTGCGGCCAGGTCACAATCGCTGAGCGCCCGCCAGAGCTCCCCCCGAAGCGTGACCCAGCCAGGGTGACCCGCCACGATCGCCTGGCAGACCTCACCCACCTCACCGACCATCGCCTCGGGTCCGGTGCGCGGAGGGCGACGTCGTTGGCTCAAGCTCCAACTCAACAGCAGCACGACTATCAGGAGCACAGCCGCGCCGGCGGCGATTACCCCACGGCCGATCAGCAGATCGCTGCGCGCCGGATCGATGAGAAACATGGCGCCAAGCAAAAAAGCGATTAACCCACCCGCACCCATCACGCCGTAAGTGGGAACAAAGGCCTCCGCGCCCAGAAGCGCCAAGCCTAGGATCAACAGCAGAGCGCCGATCAGGTTGATGGGAAGAATCGACAAACCGGCCAAAGCCATAAACAAGCAGACGGCACCGACGATTCCGGGGGCAAAAAGACCCGGATGGGCAAATTCTAGATACAAGCCCACCAATCCCGCCATCAGCAGAAGATAAACCAAGTCAGGATCGGCCAGCTTATCTAGCAAGCTCTCGGGAAAAGTCATCGTGCGGCGGATTATTGGAACCCCAGTCAGTAACAGCACCTGAGTTGAGCCGTCAACCTCGACCCGCCGACCACTGGCCTTGAACATAAGGTCAGGAAGGTCGCGGGCGATTATATCGATCACGTGCAAGGCCAGCGCTTCCTCAGCGCTGGCCGCCACACTGCCGCGTACCGCCTGCTCGACCCAGGTTTGGTTGCGGCCTCGGCGCAGCGCGATGCTGCGCGCCATTGCGGCGGTGAAGTTCTCCAATTTGCGCCCCTCCACTCCACCCGGCGCGTTACCATTGGGCTGCACCGGATGGGCCGCGCCGATCGAAGTTCCCGGCGCCATCGCGGCGAGATTGGCCGCCAAGGTAATGAACATGCCGGCGGAAGCGGCGGCGGCACCCGGCGGCGCGACATAGACGATCACAGGCAAAGGCGCACTCAAAATATCCTTGACGATCGAGTGCATCGAAATCAGCAAACCACCCGGGGTGTCCAGTTCGATGATCATGGCGCGCGCCTGTCGACGGGCCGCCCACTCGAGACTTTGATGGATAAACTCGGCGCTGGCCGGGTTGATAGTGCCATTGATTTGGAGCAGCGCCACTGGTCCCTGGGGTTGGCTCGCGCTCCAAGCCCACCGTGGGCTGAAGAAAAAGAGCACCAACAAAGCGGCGATCGAAATAAGCGCTTTCACGCTGAGACTCCCCGCAAGCTGGCTGGCGACATGGCTATCCCTATGCTTACCGGTCCTACCTGTCGTCTTCCCGCAAGAGCAATAAATATACGATGGCGCTACCTTCCCGGTTAAGGGGCGTGCACGATGGCTGTCACGATTCGTGCAGCCAAACTTTCTTACGGTCGGCAAGCGCCACCGGAACACTACGGTTCAATCCATATCAGCTTCCATCCATCGTTGAGTAAGCAGCGTGTGCTCCGCTCATGAAATCTCCCTGGATCGGTCGGCATCTTCCCTGTTCCAAGGCTAATCATGTAGGAATCGCGTATGGGCGGACACCCGCTCATGGAGAATCGAAGACCACGCCGCCGCGAACTATTCGTTCAGCGCACCCAGTCAACTTGGCGTGAGAGCAAAACTACATCTTCAAGAATAGGAATTAGAAGTCGCGAAAAACCCGCGGCCCGGGCACGAGGCAGTTCTTGGGGTCGGAAGGGTCAGGGTTACCCAACCACCTGTTAGGTGGATAGTCGGCCGGCGCCATTCAATTTAAGCGCGCGCATTACTTCTTGGACATCCGCCCATACCAACCGCTTGTCGCCCGGGTTGCGCAGCAGGTAGGCGGGATGGAACGTCGGCATGAATGGTATGTCTTGCACGCGCTGCCAGTGCCCGCGAAGTTTGCCGATCGGGGTTTTGGTGTTGAGCAGCGCGTGCACCGCAAAGGTTCCCAAGCCGACGATAACCTCGGGTTTTACCAGAGCGATTTGCCGCCACAAAAAGGGCTGGCAGGCCGCGACTTCGTCAGGTTCGGGATTGCGGTTGCCCGGCGGACGACATTTGATCACATTGCAAATGTAGACCTCGGTCCGCTTGAGGCGCATTCCTCGTTCGATGATATCGGTCAGGAGCTGACCCGCGCGCCCCACGAATGGCTCGCCCTGTGCGTCTTCGTCGGCGCCCGGCGCCTCGCCCACGAACATCAAGCGAGCCTTGGGATCGCCGACTCCGAACACCAGATGGGTACGACCCGAATGCAGCTTGCATCGGCGGCAATCGCCAATAAAGGAGCGCAGCGCGGTCAAATCGACGCTCTCTCCCAGCCCAGGGTAATAAGAGGTAAGCAAATCCTGTGCGCCCGACCGTGTGGTTGGGGCAGCGGGAGTGGCCGCGGCGACGTGGGCGATCGAGGTCGTCAATGGCTTGGCAGGCGCAGTACGTGGCGCAGGCAATCCCTCCAGCCCTTCCTCGAGCAACTGCTCGGCGTAATCACGAATCGAATCGATGATCAACTGGCGAGAGTGTGGCAAATCGCTCATCGCAACCTTCATTTCCTGACCGAGCCTGAAGATTCACAGCTCCGCTACAAACCAAGCGCCATTCGAAAGCGAGCACCCAAAACCGTGGTCCCAGTCAGCGGGACAGGGCTCGCACCGCATCGGCGCGGTGCTGTGCCGTTTCCGCCTTCATCTTCGCGACTCGGTCCAGGATCAGGTTGGCTACCTCGTCCTTGCTCAGCTTGGGATGGGGTTCTACGCGCCCGCTGGGGTCGATCAAAGTGACGATATTGGTGTCCACGGCAAAGCCGGCACCCTCGGCGGTGACGTCGTTGGCGACGATCAAATCGAGCTTTTTACGCTGCAGCTTGGCCTGCGCGTTGGCCAGCAGCTCTTCGGTCTCGGCGGCAAAACCGATGATTCGGCGAGTGCCCTTGCGCGCTGCCAACGCCGGCAGTTGATCGGCAATTGGCTCCAGTTCAAGGCGCCAGCGCGCGGCCCGTTTTTTGATTTTTTGCGTGGCCACCGTCGCCGGGCGAAAGTCGGCTATCGCCGCCGCCATCACGAGGACTGTGCACCAAGCGAAGTTATCGCTGGTCGCACGCAGCATTTCTTCGGCACTGACCGTCGAAATGCGCGTCACCGAACCAGGCACGGGCAGCGCCGTGGGGCCCGAAATCAGCCGCACTTCAGCCCCGCGCATCCAAGCCGCACGGGCCAAGGCGTAGCCCATCTTGCCCGAGGAGCGATTAGAAACGAAGCGCACCGGATCGATCGATTCCTGGGTCGGGCCAGCGCTAATCAGAAGGCGTTGGCCGGCGAGATCGGCCGGAGTGAGTAAGCGCTCGGCTTCCTCGACAATGGTGGTGGGTTCGCATAAGCGTCCCTGCCCCTCGTAACCACACGCCAGCGGCCCCACCGTAGGCTCAATGACGGTGACACCTCGCGATACCAAGCGAGCCAGATTCTCCTTGACCGCGGGATGGGCATACATATGAACGTTCATCGCCGGGGCGAAGGCGACAGGGCAGTGGGCAGCTAAGAGCACCGTGGTAACGAGATCATCTGCGATGCCCAGGGCGGCCTTGGCGATAATATCGGCGGTGGCCGGAGCAATCACAATCAGATCGGCCGAATCGGCCAAGCGGATGTGGCCAATTTGCGATTCTTGGCCGAGGTCGAAAGTCTGGCTGGCAACCGGCTTGCCGCTCAAGGTTTGGAGGGTCAGAGGAGTGATGAACTGGGCGGCGTTGGGGGTCATCATGACCTGCACGCGAGCCTGGCGAGCCACCAGCAAGCGGATGAGTTCTGCCGCCTTGTAAGCGGCAATGCCCCCGCTTACGCCCAAGAGGATGTTTTTTTCCGCCAACGCCATCAGGGATTCGCGGCACTCCCGCTTCTCAACTTTATGCCGCGCGCCGCGGCGCTGACAATCCGCTGGCGCGGTTTTGCTCAGCGCTCGATTTCACCCTTGACGAACAGTTCAACTTGCTGGCGCGCCACGTCATCAGCTAGCTGCCGCGGCGGATGCTTCATCGAGTACGCGGAAATGGAATGGAGCGGGCCCCCGATTTTACGGTCTCGCGCCAATTTCACGCAACGTATCACGTCAACCACGATTCCACCGGAATTGGGCGAATCCTGTACCGACATGCGCAGCTCCAATTCTATCGGAACACCTCCAAAGCCTTCGCCCTCCACCCGCAGAAAGCAGACCTTGTTGTCCTTTTGCCAAGCTACGTAATCCGAAGGACCGATATGGACATCGTCCGCAGGGAGGGGTTGCGGCAGCACGCTCTGAACGGCAGAGGTCTTGGAGATCCGCTTGGAACCCAATCGAGACCGATCGAGCATGTTGAGAAAGTCAGTGTTTCCGCCGGTGTTAAGTTGATAGGTATGGCGCAGCTTGATGCCGCGGTCGGCAAAAATCTTCATGATGGCGCGATGCAGAATAGTCGCGCCCAGTTGCGATTTGACGTCGTCTCCTACCACTGGAATATGACGGCGGGTAAATTCGTGCGCCCAGTTTTCATCGGAGACGATGAAGACCGGGATACAATTGACCAAGCTAACGCCGGTAGCTAGGCAGGCACGCGCATAGCGTTCCACCGCCTTTTGACTGCCGACAGGCAGGTAGCACAGCAGCACCTCGGCGCCGGTATCGCGCAGATGGCGCTCGATATCGACAGCCGGCTGGTTAACCGGAACAAAGGTGCGCTCCGGGGGATAGTCGGCCATATGGGGCGCAACCCCATCAAGTTGCTCACCCATTGCCACGGTTACCCCGTAACGGGGCAGATCGCGCCAGATGGTGACGGTGTTATTCGGCAGGGCGAAACACGCCTCTTCCAAGGGACGACCGACCTTTCGCTCATCGATATCAAAGGCGCAGGCCACTTCGATGTCGCTGGGCAGGTAGCCGCCCAAGTTGTAATGCATCAGGCCGACAGGCGGGACCTGCGGGTTGGCATGTCTATAGAATTCTATCCCTTGCAAGAGGGCAGAGGCACAGTTGCCCACGCCCGCAATCGCTATCCTAATTTTAGCCATCGTGGATCGCTCAGCTCCAAACCCCCTCCCCTTGCGCCCTAGGATTCAGCGCCCAACTGCTTGACCCCAGGGCAAAGGCTGCCCCATCAAAAGGGCTCACCCAGCGCAGACAGTTTGCTGGCATAGCGCTCATTTACGAAAGCGCGAGGGAAAGCCCGGCGTGAAATTGCGCTCCGAGTGGAGTTGGCGGGCCCGTTCGATCAAAACCGCCTCGCTCTCCGGGTTGTTCGGGTCTGGAATGCAGCAATCAACCGGGCAGACCCGAGCGCACTGCTCGACTTCGAAAAAACCCACGCACTCCGTGCACTTATCCGCCACGATATAAAAAATATCCTGCACTGGCGCAGGGTGGCGCACCCCACCGAGCTCCCATTCGTGACCACCTTCATAAATTGCAACATTGGGGCACTCGCGCGCGCAGGCACCGCAATTGATGCATTCTTCGGTGATGATGGTCGCCATCAGCTCGCGAACGCTGATCCCACCGTTGGCGGAAGCATAAGTGGAGTTAGCCTAATCAATTGGAAGCCAACAATAGCGGCTAGCCACAAATGCAGCAAGCGACAAAGGCCTCTCAAGGGAGGGTCTCTATCAGTTGTCGAGCAATTTGCGCAAAACCCCGGCTCAAGGCATGGTCTGGCTGATCGAGCACGAGCGGAGTACCTCGATCGCCCGTTTCCCCCACCGACAGGTCCAAGGGAAGAGTTCCAAGCAATGGGACTCCCTCCTGCGCCGCCATTCGCGCCCCACCCCCGCTACCGAAAATCGGCTCACTTTCGCCGCATTGGGGACAAACAAAACCGCTCATATTCTCGATCACGCCCAGGATTGGGCAGTGAACTTGATGGAACATGCGAACTGCCCGCATCGCATCCAGCAAGGCCAAGTCTTGCGGGGTGGTCACGATCACGGCACCGTCGAGCGCCACCAATTGGGCCAGGGTCAACTGAGCGTCGCCGGTTCCGGGAGGTAAATCCACGATCAGATAATCCAATTCGCCCCATGAGGTTTGCTGAAGAAACTGTCGGACGGCACTCATTACCATCGGCCCGCGCCAAATTACCGGCGCACGCTCGGTGAGGAAAAAGGCCATCGAAATCAGCTTGATTCCATGGCGCTCCACCGGGTAAAAGCGCTCGGGACCGGCACTGCGCGGCCGCTCGGCCATGGCATCGAACATCAGGCCCATCGAAGGGCCATAGATATCGGCGTCCAGCAGTCCCACCGCCAGCCCCCTAGCGGCCAAGGCTAGCGAGAGATTGGCGGCCACGGTAGATTTTCCCACACCGCCCTTGCCACTGGCAATTGCAATCACGTGCCGCACCCCGGCTAAGCGCATTCGGCCGGTTTTTTCGCCTAGCTCCGCTTCCATCCGGCGCACTCTCAGCGCTATCGGGGCCAAGCCGCGCTGCCGGCTCAGCCGCGCCTCGACGGTTGCGGCTAGCTCCCGCATCAGGGTGTCGTTTTCCGTCGCCTGGCGCAGGGTGATGACGAAACCGCCGCGCTCCTGGGGTGCTATGTCCTCGACGATGCCCAGCGTGACGATATCGTGCTCGTAGCCCGGATAAGGTACTTGGCGAAGCGCTTGGAGGATCGTGTCAGCTCTTGAATCAGTCACCGAACTGATTATGGCAGAGGCTCTACCGGGGCGGAAGGCGCGCCGGCCAGGAACCGATAGGCTCCTAGCCGGCTAAAATCTCACCTAATCTTACGGTAGGGGAGAGGCCGAAACGGAAGTCGAGGGACCAGGCGTGGTCGAAGGTGAGGCGGCAGTAGAGGGCGAAGGAGAAGTGAAGGCCGAAGCCGAGGCGCTAGGCGAGGCGCTGGCGCGAGGCGTGGTCGAAGGCGAGGTCACGGCACTGGGCGACGCGCTAGGCGAGGCACTAGCGCGAGGCGTGGTCGAGGGTGAAGGGGAAGCGCTGGGTGAAGGCGAAATGCTAGGTGAAGGTGAGGGCACTGGTGAAGGAATCGGTCCAGGCACGCCCACGGTGCAATTGGTGAAGGTCAGGGGAGGCGCGGTGGTCAGGGGACCGGGCGCTACCGCCGACAGGATGGAGCGAATACCCAGCCGCATAGGATTTTGGCCAGCCGCTGAAGGCGTGGTTCCACCTACCGCTACGCCACCGCTGGAAGTAGTACCGGTTAGAGCGAAGGGAGAGGTGGCAATTTCGCTGGGAGTACAGAACGGCACCAAGGAGTTGCTCTGGGTGGCCATGGCATCGATCGCATACATCACCGGACCACTGGGCATCATGTAGCCATTGCCATTGCTTGAAAAGCTACCTACCACCGGACCTCCCGCGGGCAGCGCCAACTGGTAGCAAGCACAGGTGCCCCCGTTGGGACAGGTCTGCGAGAGCTGGTTGCAAAGCCCGGTGGTCGCGGACACCCCGGTCGTAATCATGGCACCGGAAGCCCCACTGGCACCTGAGGCGGCAAAGACCTCGGCCCCGCCGCTCGAACCACCGCCGATGCCAATCCCCTCCGGACCCGCAGCGCCAACCGATACCGCGCTGGGGCCAGACGCCCCTGAGGCGCCGCTGGCACCGGTGATCAGGAGCGGCGGCTGCGGTACGGTGTTACTGCTGAAGTAAGGCACCGCAACGAAGATCTGCATGCTGGTGCCCGGAGGAGTGATGGGTTGGGTCGCCCAGAGGGTGATGTCGGCCGGAACGCCGGAGGTGGCGCTGCTGGCTCCTGACGCGCCGCTCGCACCTGAAGCACCGCTGGCTCCCGACGACGACACACTAACCAACCCGGCAACCGTGGCTCCGGCGATCGACGTGGTCGGTGCGGAACTGGAGCTGGAAGCGGAGCTGCTTTCGGGGACCAACGGGATGGTCAAGGTGCTGGCGCCATCGGTGTCGCTCACGATTACGCCGTCGGTAACCGTAGGGCTGGAGGGACTAGCGATCAAGGAATTGGTGATCGTGCTCGCCGAACTGCTGGCCGAGGGTGAAGCGCTGCTGGAAGCGGATGGCGAAGCACTGGCGCTAGCGCCTGAGGACATCGAGCTGATAGCGGACGGAAGAAATTCGGTATCCGCCACGATTTCATAACTTCCTGGCGAGACCGGGCAGAAAGTGAAGTGGCCGCTGCCATCGCTGCGCGTGCTGGACACCACGTTCGCGTAAACCGCGGCACTCGCACCGCTGGCTCCGCTCACGATTCGTCCAACTTGCTCCAGCCATAGATTGGCGTTGCTGACCGGAGTGGTGTCGGGACTGATGGTCGAACCCATTACCGTTCCGCTCACAACGCTTCCGCTAATTACAGGATCCGTCCCGACCAGGCCGCCATGAATCTGGGGCAAGAACGAAAAGCTTCCGTCGGCCTGCTCAACTATGCTGTTGCAGCCGTTGAAGGACAGGTTGAGGTTGCTGAGTGAGGAGGAGGAACTCAGGTCAATGCTGTTACCTGATAAATTGACCGCCGGAACGGTAATTCCGGTGCTGGCTTCGGCAGGCAAGGTCAGCGGATGCAGCACGCCAAAGCCGTCCTGCACGCAGTTGAAAACGTTGGAACCTAACGCCGAGCACGCATTGGTAGAGGGTGCCCCTATCCCGCCAGTCCCGCTCGAAGCACCGCTGCTGCTCGCCCCGCTGGCCCCGCTGGCCCCGCTCGCCCCACTGGACGTCGTAACGGTTCCGTTGGCCAACATGGTGACCATCAGCTGCTGATAAACCCCGGCCGCCACGCTGCTACCCCTGCCCAGAGTGCTGATGAAGCATTCGTTACCGCTGCTCGGGCTGAGCAGATCAACCTGCTGTGGCGAGCTGCTCAACCCTGAAGTAAAGGTGACGAAACCCGCGTTGCTGCCACCCGATGCGCCGCTGGCGGCAGACGCACCGCTGGCACCGGAGGCGGCAAACATTTGCGCCATGCCTCCCGGACCACTGCCGGCGTTGGTCGAACTGGTCCCTTGGCTACCCGCGCCGCCAGTTCCTCCGACCGCGCCGGTACCGCCCGCAGAACTGGCGCCCGACGCACCGCTGGCCCCAGAAGCGCCCGTACTGGTACTCGAAGCTGCCGAAGTGCTACCGCTGACATCCGCGATGGTCACGTAGATGTGTTGGAGATTGTTGGTGCAGGCCCCCGCCGGGCTGCTGACTCCAACGGTGATCGGAACCGTTTGCTGCAGCGCGGCCGAACTAGAGTCGGTAGTGGTCCAAGCCCGACTACCAACTCCCGCGGCCAGCGCCAGGACGGCGACCCCGATCAAAATCGAGAGCCGTTTTCGCGCCCTCACGCCGCTAACTAGTCTTCTCACGGACATCCCAAGCCCTCCCTGAACAATTACTAAGTCCTCGTTATTTACGGCTGAGCTGGTGCGCCACGTCCGCTATTCACGAGGCATCCGAAATTTACCACAGCCTACGGCGCCTCCTGCGTTTTTAACTTGCGCAAACCGTTGTGGTTGCTCGTTGAGCAAGTCGCTATTCTTCGGTCGAGCAAACTCACCGGCTAAGCCGGTCAGCGCTTTCAACAGAACATTCAAAACCGTGCTATTTTCGAAAAGGGGCTAATTAGTCAGGGAAACGCCGTACTTCAATCCCTGGATACAAAAAGGCTATAGTCAGCGATGCTAGAAGCCAAACCGGAGGTGATTTTTTATCAGTGATCGGGCTGGTAGATTGCTGAATTGAAAAAACTACGCTCGATCTTGGTCACTATTTTCCCAGGAGACTTTCTCGCGGCGACTCGGGCTGTTTTCAAATAGCGATCAAGCGAGGTGCGCCATTCAGCGAATCGGCAGGAAAGGCGGAAACTTCGCGCCCACTCATGCCGGTCCAATCGCGCCATAGCCGCATAAATAAATGGCAAAATAGGCCAAGCCAATCAGGCACACTAGAATCAGAGCTAATAGATCAAACCAACGCATACGGTATTGAAGATAACTGGTAGGATGAGAGCTGTAGCCGAACCCGCGCGCCTCCAATGCCATCGCCATGTTGTTGGCCTTGCGGAGGGCTCCCATGAACACGGGAATTGTCACCGGCAGGTAGCGGCGCAGGCGAGCGAATAGTCCACCGCGGCTGAAATCATGGCCGCGCAGGGCCTGAGCCTGAACTACCATTAAGGCAGCGTCGATAAATAAGGGTACCAGTCGGAAGGACAGTGTAATCGCGAAACTGGCCCGGTATGGCACCCCCAGTAAAGCCAGTCCCGCCGCGAATTCCTCCACCTTGGTGGTAGATAAGAAAAGCACGGAAGTAGCCAACAGTTCAGCCAGTTTCAGACCGCGGCCGAAGCCAAATTCCAGGGAAGCTCGGCTCAGATAAAAGGGGCCGAGATACGCGAGCGGACGGCCTTGGCGGTAGAATAGCATCCAGGTGGAAGAGGTCGCAAAAATAACGATTATGAATAGCCAGCGCAGGCGATAGAAATTGGGCCACGAGTTGGTGAAATGAACGGCGCTTATCAGAATCAGTCCCAATGGAAGCAGAGCGAGCGGTTGATCAACCCAATAAACCGACCAGAATACCGCGAAGATGCCAATCACTTTCACCGCTGGATGAAGACGATGAATAAAGGTTCTGCGGTCTAAATATAAATAGATCGGCATCAACGCTCTCCGCGCAAGGCACCAACCAATTCGGCGATTGTCAGGGCGTTGATTCCCAGTCGCCGCCCCAGCTCCGCTACCTCAGGCAGGCGGAAGGCGGCTTCCTTCAGCAGTTTCGGTTGAGCAAACAGCTCCGCCACGCCCCCGTCGAACAACTTGCGACCGTGGCGCATCAAAACCGTGCGGCGCGCGTAGTTTGCGACCAACCAGGGCGTATGAGTGATGATGACGATAGCGGTGCCTGCCGCATTGAGCTCCGAGACCAATTTCATCATGCGCAGTTGTTGGGGATAATCGAGTCCAGTAGTCGGTTCGTCGAGGATCAGAAGCTTGGGCGCCAGGACCAGCACACTGGCTACGGCCAGGCGCTGCCGCTCGCCGCGTCCCAGCAGGAAGGGATCGGATAAACGCAGGTGCTCCAGGCCCACGGCACGAAGTACGGCTTGGCAGCGTGCATCAATTTGAGTGGGATCCACGCCGAAATTGCGCGGCCCAAAGGCAACTTCATCCTCGACGGTGGCGGCAAAGATCTGATGGTCGGGGTTCTGAAAGACAAAACCCGCTAAGGATGCAACCTGGGCCGCCGTCAATGTTTCGATCCGATTGCCGGCCAGCAGCACTCGGCCGCGCTGAGGCTGCAACAGCCCCACGATGTGTTTGGCCAGTGAGGTCTTTCCCGAGCCGTTCTGGCCGATAATCGCTACGAATTCCCCCGCCTCGACGGTCAAGTCGACTTCGTCCAGGGCAGGCAATGCGGCCTCGTGATAGGTATGGCTAAGGCCTTCGATCCGCACCAACGGCGTCACATCCGAGGCAGGGTGCCTGGTCTGATTGGCGCGGGCAAGGGGCAAGCGTAAGGTTGCGTCCGGCGAGGCTGCACCAAGCAGCTTCGCTCGGCCGGCGAGCGAGGCCTCGATAAGCGCCTGGGCCTGGTCCAGATCGCGTGCATAGGCCTGGATCCCCAACTCGGCGAGCACTTGGTTGCTGGCGGGTGGCCGCACCCCGCATTTTTCCAGCAACTGCACCTGGCTAAGGATCTGCTCAGGTGTCCCATCGGCTACAATTTCGCCCTCCTCCAGCACGATCAGGCGATCGCATCGGCGCAATTCTTCGGTTTCGTGCTCGATTACCACCAGGGTGAGGCCCTGATCGCGAAGCCGGGTTATCAGGTCAAAGACCTCGGCGCGGCCCTGCGGATCGAGGTCGGTGGTGGGTTCGTCGAGCACGATTACCTGGGGGCGCAGGGCGAGCGCGCAGGCAATCGCTAGCCGCTGCTTTTCCCCGCCGGAGAGCGAAGTGGGATCGCGGGTTTGAAAGCCCTGCAGCCCGACCATCGCCAGTGCCGGTTCGATCCGAGCGGCAATCTCCGGCGCGGGCAGACCGAGCTGCTCCAAGCCAAAGGCGACTTCGTGAGCGACGTTGGTGGAAAACAATTGGGCCTCGAAGTCCTGAAAGACCATCGCGACCAAGGGCGCGACTTCCGCCACCCGAGTCCCCGCCAGCGTGCGGCCGCAGACTTGGCCAGCGCCGGTAAAATGCCCTTCCTCGAAGGCCGGCACAATGGCGTTGAGGGTCTTGGCCAGGGTCGATTTACCGGCTCCGGAGCGGCCCAGCACGGCCAGGGTTTGACCGCGCTCCAGGCGCAAAGTGACATTGCGCAAGGCCGGCGCGGCAGCGTCGCGGTAGGTGAAGCTGACTGCCTCCAGCACGATTGCCAAGGGTGATGGGGCCTGACCCGCATCGGGCGTTTGAACCAAGGTTTGGCTCACATCAAACCAAGGCCGATGGCTGCCAGCATCAGCAGCGGCGTGACGACAACGGCGATGGCGCTATCGTAGGGCGGATGCAACATGCTAGCGGGCAGCAGGCGAGGCAACCACATTCCGGTTGAAATCAGATTGCCCGTGGCCCAGGCGCCGGCCACGCCCGCGCTGAGGAGCAGCAGACCAAGATTGGACTGCGCGGGCGAACGCTGGGGCAGCTCGGGCATTACGTCGCGATAGAGCAGGCGACCGGCCCTGACGCGCGGGTAGAGCGCGGCGAGCATGAAGGGCGCCAACGCCAGGGCGGCAATCATGTTATTGAACACGATCACGTTCCCGAGCAAGGCGAAGGGACGCAGCCCCATCAAGTTTTCGCCCCAGCCCACGATGTCGGCGCAGCAGGCGCTGGCCAGCAGGCAGACAAACACGAACTTCACGGCGAGCATCGGCGAGGTCAGAACCGGGCCCTGTTCGGCGGCCAGCAATTGCCAGGCTTTATAGGGAATGTAGCCGTAGGCCAAATTGCCCAGGAACCCGAAAATATCGCCGGGACCAACCCCGCCGAAGAAATCGCCAATCAAGTTGCCGATCGCCGCACCCCATCCCGCCGCCGGTCCGAAAAGAAACGAGCAGACCACCGGAATCGCATTGGCCGGTCGTACTTCTGTCACCCCCGGAATCAAGGGGATGACCTTGAAGGGGATTAGCACGGCGGCATATAGCGACGCGCAAATCGCCGTCAGTACCACCATCCGGGTGTTGCGCCAGACCAAAGCCAGATCGGTCATAGCTCCCGCTCCCGGTTCCATCCGAAGCAACGGTTGGCCGGAGTACCTCAGGCACGAGGCGTCAGATGCGGCGCAATTCGCCCGCCACTTCATAGGCAAAGTAGGTGATGATCAGATCGGCACCGGCACGCTTTATCGCGGTCAACACTTCCACCGCGGCCAAATCCTGGTCCAGCCAACCATTGCGGCCAGCCGCGCATATCATCGAATATTCGCCCGAGACATTGTAGGCCGCCAGCGGGCACGCGAACTTCTGCTTGACGCGATAGATCAAGTCGAGATAGGCCAGCGCCGGCTTGACCATCACGATGTCGGCCCCCTCCTCCAGGTCCAAGGCGACCTCGCGCAGGGCCTCGTCCCCGTTGGCCGGATCCATCTGGTAGGAGCGGCGATCGCCAAATTGCGGGGCCGATTGCGCGGCCTCGCGAAACGGGCCGTAAAAGGCTGAGGCGTACTTGGCCGAATACGCCATGATCGCGACCTGGTCGAAGCCAGCCTGATCCAGGGTGCGCCGAATCGCTCCCACCCGACCATCCATCATATCCGAGGGCGCGACCAGGTCCGCACCGGCCTGGGCGTGCGAAAGCGCGGTACGGGCGAGCAACTCCAGCGAGGCATCATTATCCACCGCACCCTCGCGGATAAGGCCGCAATGGCCGTGGTCGGTGTACTCGCACAGGCAGACGTCGGTGATTATCGCCAGCTCTGGCACATGCTCCTTGATCTCGGCCACCGCGCGCTGGACCGGAGCGGCTGGATTCCAGGCCTGGCTGCCCAAGGCGTCCTTGGTGTCAGGAATTCCGAACAGAATGATCGCGGGGACACCAACGGCGTGCAGTTCGCGCGCCTGCTTGAGGGCGCGGTCCACCGACAATTGTGCCACTCCCGGCATCGCCGCGATCGGCAGGGCCTGATCGCGTCCCTCGCGCACGAACAGCGGCGCAATCAGATTATCAGGCGACAACCGGGTCTCCCGCACCATTCGGCGCAAGACCGCGCTCCGGCGCAGGCGGCGCGGCCGGCTTAAAGGGAATGGCATGACGTTTAAGACCTCAACATGGAGTTCTATGTTAGACTTTATATCGGTTACGCGTATTACGGGCAAAACGCTACCGCAATTCCACGGGGAGCCAGAAAACGATGGCCGGAAAATTTGTGCCACTCAGCGAAGAGATTTACGACTATGTGTTGCGCCATGGCCATAATCGGGATCCACTTTTGGCCGAGCTGGAGGCGGAAACCCGCCGCCGCGCGGGGATTCATGCGCGGATGCAGATTGATCCGATGCAGGGCACCTTGATGGCCCTGCTGGTGGCCGCCAGCGGCGCCCGGCAAGCACTGGAAATCGGCACCTTCACTGGCTACAGCGCGCTATGCGTGGCGCGCGCGTTGCCGCCCCAGGGGCATCTGTTGTGCTGCGACGTGAGCCAGGAATGGACGGCGATCGCGCGGCCCTACTGGGAGCGCGCCGGCGTCGCCGCTAAAATAACGCTGAGGCTGGGGCCAGCGTTGGCCACCGTGCGCGCGCTTCCCGCGCAACCCAGCTTCGATTTCGCCTTTATCGACGCCAACAAGGAAGACTATCCGGCCTACTACGAAGAAGTCCTCACCCGCTTGCATCCCAACGGCCTGATCCTGGTGGATAATGTCCTGCAGCGCGGGCTGGTAGTAAAACCCGATGCCAATGATCACGAAGTTAAAGCGGTGTGCGAACTCAATGAGCGCATCGCCGGAGACACCCGGGTGGATGCAGTGATGCTGCCGTTGGCCGACGGGCTGACAATCGTGCGCAAGAAATAGCCGGCGCCTTCAGCCCCTAATAAAGCTCTGGGATTAGCCGCGAAGTGTGGGCACAATAGGTGTCGTACTCCGCGCCGAAGTTGGCACGCAGTAGCTTCTCTTCGGAATGGATACGCGCCAGGAGCGGCACTACCAGCAGCGCCACGAGTAGAATTCCCACCCGGGAACGAAAGGCCGCGGCTCACCCCAGTGCGTTGATGAGCAAACCCAGATAGCTGGGATTGCGGACGACGCCGTAGACGCCTTGGATGACCAGCTTGTGCTCCGGCTGAATAGCAACCAAGCCGCTAAACCGGGGGCCGAGCACAAAAACCGGCCAGATCCGCAAAGCGCCGCCGGCACATAACAGCAGGACGCCAAGCCAGCGAATCGTATCGCCGTCCATGGGCCAGAAAGCGATGCGGTCCCTATACGCAGGCAGATAGCCCTCCAGCAACCCGATCAGCGTAAAGGCGACAATGACCCAGCGGTTGGCACGATCCTCGCGGACGTCCCGGCTCAGATTTCCGCCGCGAAGAGTGCCGCCCCGACCAAGGCAAAAGCCGCCAGCATGAGAATGACCAGGGCCGCGTGTGAAAAGAAAGCCGTGGGTCCGCCCCAACCCAGGACGGCCAAGGCCAAATAGACAACGCTGCCCCCAAGCACAAGGGTTACTCTGAGCACACTGACAGCCGGTATAGGCATCGCGGACTCGTTCGATCGGCTCTGACGTCTTGCGTCGCGCCTGGAGTTGGATTTGCAAATGCTACGCGGGAGTCGCTTCAGGTTTGGATAGGCTGTGCGCGCAAGTACTCGCACACGGCACTAAACAATCCGTCGACGGTGTACTCGCGAGCACTGGCCACTACATTGAAGCCGTACTGGCGCGCGGTCTGCTCCGTGATCGGTCCGATTGTGGCCGCGGCTTGTCCGGGCGAAAGCGGCCCAATGAGAGCGCTGAAATTGCTCACCGTGCTGGAACTGGTGAATGTCACCAGGTCGATCCCGCCCTCGGCCAGTCGGCCGCGCAAACGGTCCAACCCTGGCGATTGCGGCATCACCGTGCGATAGGCCGCCACCGCGTTAACTTCGGCGGCCCCGGCAGCGCGCAACATCTCGAGCAGCACTTCGCGTGCCATCTGCGCGCGCGGAATAAGGAAGCGTGCACCGCTAATTCGCTGCAGGCCGATCGCTGGAATAATCGCTTCGGCACGGTATTCTGCGGGCACCGCGTCGGCAAGCAAACCGCAGTCACCCAGAGCCCGGGCAGTGGCGGGGCCGATTGCGGCCAGGCGCGCATGGCCCAGCGCACGCACGTCGAGCTTAAGTTCACGCAAGCGGCGCATGAACCATCGCACGCCGTTGGCACTGGTGAAGACAATCCAGTCGTAGCCAGCCAAATCGGCCAACGCTCGATCCAGTAAGGTGTAATCCTCGGGCGGCTGAGCCGCGATAGTGGGCACTTCAAAAACCTCGGCCCCGGCCTCGCGTAGGCGGTCGGCCAGCGGGCCCGCCTCGGCGCGAGCGCGGGTAACCACTATCCGTCGGCCGAACAATGGCCGCTGCTCGAACCATTGAAGCTGCGCACGCAGGCCCGCAACCGCGCCAATCACGAAGATCGCGGGCGAGGCGAGTTGAGCGCGCTCGACCTCGCGCGCCAGCTGGGCCAAGCTGGTGACCAAGCTACGCTGTGCCGCCCCGGTGCCGTGGCTGATGGCGGCCGCGGGAGTTTCGGCCGGCAGCCCGGCGGCAAGCAACTCCGCCGTGATTGCGTGCAAACGCGCATGCGCCATCAAGAGGACCAGGGTGCCGCGTTGGCCAGCCGCACGAGCCAAATCAGCCCATGGAACGGCCGCTTCGGGCTGTTTGGTGCGGTCCTGATGGCCGGTGACAATAGCTACGAACGAGCCATAATCGCGGTGGGTCAAAGGGATGCCGGCGAAGGCCGGAACCGCAATCGCCGAACTGATCCCCGGCACCACTTCGAAGTGGATTCCAGCGTGTGCCAAGGCTAGTCCTTCTTCGCCGCCCCGTCCAAAAATGAACGGATCGCCGCCCTTGAGGCGCACCACAGTCAAGCCGGCTTGGGCCTTTTCCACCAGCAGGCGATTGATTTCCTCCTGCTCCATTGCCCGCCCGCCACCGCCCCGTTTACCGGCATAGATTTTTTCGGCCTGCGCCGGCGCCAGAGCCAGCAATTCTTCATTACTCAAGCGGTCGTAGATTACGACATCGGCACGAGCCAGCAGACGGGCCGCGCGCACAGTAAGTAGATCAACCGCGCCGGGACCAGCGCCCACCAGATAGACGCTACCTGCAGCAGGCATCAGAGGATCAGCTCGTGGGCGCCGTTGGCAATCATGCGCTGGGCCAGCGCCCTGGCCGCCTCGGTGACAAGCGTCGTTTCGGGACTACCCACCCGCCTTACCTCGTCGCCCAGCCATCGCGTACCGTCCAGGCTAAACAGCGAAGCGCGGAGGGTAATGGCCCCGGGGCCGGCCCACGCCCGCACACCAACGGGGGAGGCACACGACGCTCCCAAGGCGGCCAGAAAAGCGCGTTCGGCGTCCACCTCACAGCGCGTGACGTGGTCGTTTAGAGCCGCGACCGCGGCATCAACTTCAGGATCATCGGCGACCAGGCCGGTGCTGAGCGCCTCAAGGGCCAACGCCCCCTGGCCACCGGCCGGAACGAAGTCGCACTCGGGGAGGCGATGCCAAGCTAGATGGGAGGCGCGGCCCAATCGCTTCAGGCCGGCCAGCGCCAAGATAATGGCGTCGAACTCTCCGGCGGCAAGCTTGGCCAAGCGGGTATCGACGTTGCCACGCAGCGGGCGGACGTCAAGGTCGGGACGCTGGCGCAAGGCCTCGAACCGCCGGCGCATCGAGGCAGTTCCCAGGCGGGCGCGAGCGGGTAACTGGGCCAAGCCCGGCGCGCCAATGAGCACGTCGGCAGCATCTTCACGCGCCGGCACCGCGACTAGTCTGAATTGCGGCGCGAGCTGAGCGGGGAGATCTTTCATCGAGTGGACCGCCAGGTCGATCCTGTCCTCAAGCAGGGCCTGCTCCAGTTCGCGCACGAACAAGCCTTTGCCGCCGATTTGCGCCAACGAGGGTGCGGCAAGCCGATCACCCGTGGTGCTGATCGGTACGATCTGCCATTTCAGATCCGGACGCACCTGGCGCAATTGGCGGGCGATCAGACCAGTTTGGGCCAACGCCAGTTGACTGGGACGCGAACCGATTCGCACCTGTAGCGCCATCCTGCAGTGCCCTCAGTCCTCGCTCTCCTCGCCGTCCTCGCGCGCGTCCGCCACAGCCGCGCGAGTGTCGGCCAGCGTGACCAAGTCAGCCCCCAGCAGCCGGCGCGCCACCTCGGCCACATAGGCGGCATCGGCAACACCGCGGCTGCGGCGCAGTTCAGAGACGATTTGGTGGAGAATCTTGTTGACGAGGCCACGGGTTAGCCCCTCGATGTGGGCCCGTTGGCGCGCGGGCAAGGCCGCCAGCCAAGCGCGATGACGGTCCAGTTCGACCGTGCGCAAGCGCTCGATATTGGCGCGGATATCCTTGATAGCGGGGACCAAATCCAAGCCCGAAACCCAACGCCAAAACGCCTCCAGCTCCAATTCGACAATTTGCTCGGCCTCCTGCGCCGCGCGAGCACGCTCGCCGCGAGTGTCTTCGACTACCGCGGCCAGATCGTCGATATCGTAGAGATAGACGTTTTCCAGTTCATTGAGTTGGGGTTGGAAATTGCGCGGCACCCCAAGGTCGATGAGAAAGACCGGGCGGTACTTGCGCTCGTGCATCGCGGCCCGTAATTCATCGAGTGTGAGCAGTGGCCGCGCGGTGGTAAGCGAGCCGATTATGACGTCCGCAATCTTCAAGTAAGGCTTGAAATTGTCGAGAGGCACGGCGGTGCCGCCCAAGCCACGTGCCAAGGCCACCGCACGATCGAAGGTGCGATTGGTGATGAGGAGCGATTCCACTCCCAATCGGCCCAGTTGGCGAGCGGTAGTCTCGGCCATTTCGCCCGCACCCAACAGCAGAACGGTTTTGTGCTCGAGCGAATCGAAAATCTGACGGGCCAGAGTAATCGCAGCAGTGCTGACCGAAACTGCACCGTGACCGATCAGGGTTTGTTCGCGAACCTTCTTGGCAACGGCAAAAGCCCGGTGAAAGGCGCGATGAAGGATAAGGCCCACAGTACCGGCTTCGGCGGCCTGGGTATACGCGGCTTTGAGCTGACCCAGGATCTGCGGTTCGCCCACCACCATCGAATCCAGACTGGCCCCCACGCGGAAGAGATGGCGCACCGCGTCGCGCCCCTGGAGGCGATAGATGCTGGCGGCAAACCCCGCACTAGCCAAGCCACGCTCAATGGCAACAAACTCCACGGCTTGAGCCGCGGCTTGGTCGGCCTGCGCGCTTACCCCGATTAACTCGACCCGGTTACAGGTCGATAGGAGCGCGGCTTCGCTCAAGGCAGGGACCTGTTGGCGCAGACGGCCGAGCACCGCAGCTATCTCGTCATCGGCAAAAGCCAGCTGCTCGCGCAGCCCAACCGCGGCGGTGCGATGATTGATTCCGGTGATGAGCAGGTTCTGTTTCACGTCAGCCGAAGCTGCCCCCATGCTTGCCTGGAGAAAGCAGGCTCAAGCCCACGAAAGAACCGGCCAGGATAACGAACACCATGATGGTCAGGGTGGCGGCCCGCCGCCCGCGCCAGCCCGCGGTTAAACGCGATTCCAACAATGCGGCATACAGCACCCAGGTGACAAGCGCCCACGACTCGCGCGGTTCCCAAGACCAGAAATGGCCCCAGGTATTCCGAGCCCACAGCGCACCGCTCAAAATCGCCAGAGACAGCAGTAGAAAGCCCCACCCCAGCAAACGATAGTTAACCTGATCCAGCCGCTCTAGGCTGGGCATCTTGCCCAATGCCCCAGGCAAAGGGCGATGCGCCTTGAGCCTGGATTCTTCGAAAAGATAGACCACGCTGACCACGGCGGCGAGCAGCAACAAGGCTTCGCCAAGAAAAGCGAGGCTGACGTGAACCGGCAACCACAGGCTGCGCAGAGTATGGGGCAGTTTGCCGCTGCCTCCGCTCATCGCTTCAGCCGCGCCTAGAGCGATCAGGGCGGCGGACGCGACCAAGGCGCCGATCACCGCCAGCCGAAAGCGAATTATCAAAAACAATCCCAACAAGGCTGTGAGCCAGGCCAGAAAGGAAAGCGCCTCGGGAAAATTTCCCACCGGCAAGTTACCGCTGGCCCAGCCACGACCAATCAGCGCACCGGCATGAAATATCACGGCTGCGCTGAGAACCCCAATCGCCCAGCGACTTAGATTAGCCACGCGCCAGCTGAAGTCCACCGCAAACAGGGCGAAGGATAAGGCGTAGCATAGCAGCGCTGCCACCAGCCATAGCATCATGGTTTAACTCTGGGGATGCAGGCGACTGACGCGGGGGCCAAACCGATTTCGACCCAGGGGAGGGTCGCCTCCAGGCTGCGCTCGACGATCTCGGCGGCGGCCTGGGTATCGCCCCGCACCAAGGCCGCTTCCAAGTCGCCATCGTGTAGCGCGGCCAGTTTGCGGGCGCGCTCCTGAGGGCGAGGTTCGTTGCGCTTGAGCCAATCCCGCGCTGCTGCCATAATTTCAACCATTACTTCAAGTTCGGGAGAGAGCTGGGCCGCTATTCGGGTCCGCAGTCGGGCGGCCAGCGTGGGGCTGGCACCGGCGGTCGAGACGGCCACCTGCAAGCGGCCGCGACGCGCAACCGCGGGTACAATGAAGGTGCAACATTCAAGCTGATCGGCGACATTAACAAGAACCTCGAGCCGGCGCGCTTCGGCGTGAATCTGGCGTCCCAGGTCGGGATCATTCACGGCGCAGTAGATAATGCCGTAACCCGACAAGTCACCGGGTTGATAGCAGCGCTCCACGTGGGTTAAGCGGCCCGCGTCACGCGCTTGACGCAAGGCCGGAACCAAAGTGGGACTAATTACCGTCAGACAAGCGCCGGCAGACAGCAGGCTCTCACATTTGCGCTGTGCCACCGCGCCCCCGCCAATCACCAGGCAGCGGCGCCCTTCCATTTCGATAAACAAAGGGATAAAGCCCATCGTCCCGGATCGCGATTGTATTACAGGCTAAGCAAGTGAGGCGAGCGGGGCCAAAGGTCGAAGTCAGCGCTGTTGCTTGCTATCCAGGTCGGCGCTTGCTGCTATATTTTGGCGGCTTTCGAGAAAGCCGGCCGCTTACTCAGGCTGGACTTTGAGCGAGGTCCGGGCATACTGAGAACCATTGACGGCTTGGTGAACAAAGCGGCTAGTTTTGAGGTTTGAGCCACAGTGAATGACAATTGGCAGATGGTTATCTGGAACGACATCAACTATGTCGCACGGATGCGCGTGCGGGAGGATGGACGGGCTGAGTTCGAGGCCTTTCGGATCTTTCGCTTCGAAGAAAGCGGCCGCGTGCTGTACAACCCAGGCGACTATGAGATCAACACCGATCCGGTTTCGGATCTGGATGCTGCTCAGCGCTTTGTCAGTGGCGAGATCGCGGCCGACGGTTGGTCCAGTGTCCATTTCAACGAGCAGGAGCGCACGCCCCTGTTTTTCGGCTCCAAGAACGATGCTGCCAGCATGGGACTGCTGATTGCCCGGCTGTACGATTTAGCCCACAGCCTGTTAAACAACCCCAAATGGTAACCGCACATGAGCACCGCCCGCTTGCTCCCATACCTGGGGTCAGGTGCAGGCCCGGCAACCCGAACCTGGGCCTGCGATGAGGTCGTTTGACCCGATTGCTGTTCAATTCGAAGCGCCGCGCGCATGGCCGCCCCACATTTCACTCCAATTCCAACAGGCCCTCCTGAGCGGCAGCGAAGTGCCGGGCGACGCACGGATACTCGAAATCGGCTGCGGCACCGGACGCGTGGGCAAAGGGCTTTGCCGGGCAGGCGCCCATTACCTCGGCCTGGACCATTCCAAGGCGATGCTGGCAGAGTTTTGCCGAGAGCTGGCCGGCGCACCTGTGGTTTGCGCCGAGGGCGCGCAACTGCCCTTCGCATCGCGAGGGTTTGATTTAACCCTGCTCATCCAGGTCATTGGACCACGCGCTGACTGGCCGCAGGTCTTGGCCGAAGCCATCCGCGTGCTGCGCCCGGGCGGGGTGCTCGCAATGGGCCGGCGCGAGCGGGCCGCGGACAGCCTAGAGGCGCGCCTCAATCGCAAACTCAATGAACTGATACCGGCCGCGCGCGAGGACGCACAGCGCAATCGCGGCCAGGCGCGTCAGTGGCTAGAGGCATGCAGCCTACGCCATCGGGAAATTTTGGCCGCAAGCTGGAGCGAAAACCACTCGGTGAGCCAATTTATCGAACGCAAACGCAGCGCCGCGCGCTTTCGCCGCCTCCCTCAAGCGACCCAGGATGGGGCGCTATTGGCCCTGGAGTGCTGGGCGCGCGAAACCATCGGGGAGCTTGATCGACTCTGGCCGCAGGAGCAAGGTCTGGTGCTTGAGCTTTTTTGGCCTCGCTGAAGAAAACACGATGAACCCAGCCCCCACTGACTCACTTTATTCTCCGCTCGCCGGGCAGATGCTAGAGAAGTCTCTCAACAATCTGACCATGGCTCAGGCCGGCGAAGGGACAGCGGACTATCCGATTTTGCCCTGGGCCAACGTGGTCAAAATCGGCGGCCAAAGTATCATCGATCGCGGCCGGCAAGCGGTCTACCCCCTAATTGACGAAATTGTCGCCAACCTGGGGCGCCACAAGATGATCCTGGGTACTGGCGCCGGCACGCGCGCACGCCACATCTACAGCATCGCGCTGGAATTAGGTTTGCCCACTGGAGTCCTGACCGTGCTGGGCACCGCGGTGGCCTGGCAGAACGCCGAGATGTTGCACTACCTGCTGGCCAAGCACGGCATCCCCTTTATCGAACCGCTGGGGTTCAGCACCCTACCCCATTATTTGTCAGTCAGCGGCGCGGTGGTCTGCCAAGGAATGCCGCCTTATAAACTGTGGGAGGAAAATCCCAGTTATGGCCGTATCCCGCCGCAGCGCACGGACACCGGGTGCTTTCTTATCGCCGAGGTCTATGGCGCCCGCAAGATGATCTACGTCAAGGACGAAGCGGGCCTGTACGATTGCGATCCGAAGAAGAATTCCGATGCCAAATTCATCTCGCGCATCTCGGTCAGAGAGTTGCTGGAGTTGGATCTGCCCGATTTGATCGTGGAACGCGCGGTGCTGGAGTTGCTGGGCAGAGCGCGAAACATCAAGGAAATCCAGTTCGTCAACGGACTGCAAGCAGGCCAGCTCAGCTTGGCCCTTTCGGGGAAAGCGGTCGGTTCGGTAATTTACCGCGACTGAGGTGGCAGCGCGGATGGCCCAGGACACTAGACATGACAACCACTTGGTCTCACGCCTCATGCGCGAGTCGCTGGTGGATCGCGCAGTGATAGCGGCTAGCGAAGCACCGGTGGCGGCAATCCTGCCGCAGCTCAATGTTTTGCAAATCGGCGGGCGGATAATCGATCGCGGTGGCGAAGCATTGCCGGCGCTGCTCCAGGAGATCGTCGCCAATCAGGCCGAGCATGTGCAGGTAATTGGGGTGGGCGCGGGCCTGCGCTCGCGTCACATTTTCGCCGTGGGCGCCGATCTGGGTCTGCCCACCGGAGTGCTGGCCACGCTCAGCGCCAAAGATGCGGCTCAAAACGCATATATGGTTTCCTGCCTGCTCGCGCGCCACGGCTTTGTGTATCTGGAGGCACCTTTCATGGTGCAACTGCTACCAGCGATGCTGGCGGCGGCGCGCGGCGCGGTCTTCAATGGCGTACCGCCCTACGACCTATGGGAACATCCCCCGGCCCATGGCAAACTGCCGCCTCATCGTTCCGACAGCGGCGCTTACATGACGGCCGAGGTCTTCGGCGCCCGCAAAATGATCTTCATCAAAGATGTTGATGGGCTGTACACCTGCGATCCAACGCAGGGTGGCGATGCCCGGTTCATCGCGCGGATCAGCGTGGACGAACTGCGTCGCTTGAATCCTCCTACATTGCCCCTGGATCCGATCCTGTTGGAATTGTTGCCCAAGGCCAAGCTGGTCAAGCAGATTCAGATCATCAACGGTCTGATTGGTGGCAATCTGACTCGCGCGCTGGCGGGTGAACCGGTGGGCAGTATCATCTATGCTTGAAACATAGGCGTGGATCGGCGCGGGCATCAATTTTTCAGCCAAGGAGCGGCAATTCCGTGGGCATGCAACCGGAAGTCCGAGTAGGCAGTCAGAATCTCACGGTATATCAGGGCACCACGGTGCTGGTCACCAACGGCGCGGGCGAAGTCAGAACCGGTGAAGAACAGGGACTGTTTCTAAAGGACACGCGTTTTTTGTCCACTTACGACCTTTTAATCAACGGGGTCAAATGGGTTTTGGTGCAGGCCACTCCGTTGCGCTCGTACTGCCATCGGCTGTACTTCACCAATCCCGAGCTGGGAGTCCTGGACCAGGAGCCTATCGCGCCCCATTCGCTGGGACTGCGGATGGATCGAAAAATTGGCGGCGGGCTACACGAGGATTTGACCCTGACCAACTATTCCGGGCGCACCACCACCTTGCGCCTGCGAATCCGGTTGGACTCCGACTTCGCCGATATTTTCGACGTTAAAGCTCACCGTTTTGTATCGCGCGGCGTGCGCGATTCGGTATGGGATAGCGAACAGCGCGAATTGCGCATCTCCTATCGCAGTAACGATTTCAAGCGCGATCTGATCTTCAAGATCGTTAATCCAAAACCAACGCCCCATTTTTCCAACGGCCAAATCCTGTTCGAGATAACCCTGGCTCCCGGCGAGATCTGGCACACGTGCAACCTGTTCACCATGGTAGTTGACGGAGTGGCCCATCCGCCGCTGTATCCCTGCGAACTGGAGGATTTACCCCACCAGCATGTCGCGCACGAATTCATGCACGATAACTGGACGGCGCGTGCCACGGCCCTGTCCACCCCCGACTATCGGATACGGACCATGTATCGGCAAGCCGTGGATGATATCGGTGGGCTGCGCATCCATGAGTACGATTGCGGCGAAGACATGTGGGTTCCCGCCGCCGGGGTACCGTGGTTCGTGACCCTGTTTGGGCGTGACAGCCTGACCGTGGCATACCAGACCATGATGGTGTCGCAGACCCTGGCGCCAGGGCCGCTAGCCAAGCTGGCTCAATTCCAGGCCACGGCGGTGGATGATTATCGTGACGCCGAGCCAGGCAAAATCATGCACGAGGTCCGCCACGGCGAACTGGCCCATCTCCACAAGATTCCTCACACGCCCTATTACGGCACTGCCGACGCCACGATTCTGTATTTGATCGTGTTATCGGAATATTTTCGTTGGACCGCTGATCGTTCGCTCCTGGAGCGCCTGCGGGAGACCGCGCTGCGCTGCCTGTCGTGGATCGACAATTACGGTGATCGCGACGGCGACGGTTTCCAGGAGTACCAACGGCGCAGTTCCACCGGCTATTACAACCAGTCCTGGAAGGACGCCGGCGACGCGATTCTCTATCCCGACGGCCATCGCCTGGTGACGCTGCCCATCGCGACCTGCGAGCTGCAGGGCTATGTGTACGACGCAAAGTTGCGGATGGCGGAGGTGCTCGAGGCCCTCAACGATACCAGACAGCCCGATCGACTGCGTCGACAGGCGGCGCAGTTGCGCACTGCGTTCAATCAGCGCTTTTGGCTGCCGCAAGAAAAATTTCTGGCGTTATGCCTAGACGGCAACAAGAAGGCGGTTGCGACCATCGCGTCCAATCCGGGCCATTGTCTATGGTCGGGCATCGTGGAGCCTCAAGCTGCGCGCGCGGTGGCAAGCCGGCTGTTTGAAGAGGACATGTGGAGCGGATGGGGCGTGCGCACCATGTCGGCGGCCCATCCCGCCTACAATCCGTTGGAATACCAGCGCGGCTCGGTGTGGCCTCACGACAATGGCTTTATCGCGGCGGGCCTGGCGCGCTATGGTTTCCGCGCGGCAGCCAACCGCATCGCAGATGCCATTTTCGACGCTGCCTCGGCCTTCGAGCATCTGCGCTTGCCCGAATTGTTCGCCGGCTTCGCTCGCACCCGTGATCCTTATCCAGTGCAGTACCCACAGGCCAACGTTCCCCAAGCCTGGGCCTCGGGCAGCATCTTTCACCTTCTGCGCACGGTGCTTGGGCTCAATGCCGACGCTCCTCACCAGCGGCTCTACGTGGATCCAGTGATGCCCGAGCGAATCGAGGAGCTGACTCTTAGCAATTTGCCAGTGGGTCAAGCGCGGGTGAGCTTGCGCTTTGAACGCAAAGCCGGGCGCTGCAACTTCGAGGTGCTGCAATGCAGCGATCCCACACTGAAGATCGAAGCTGGAGCGCCCCGCTGGTATCAGCCAGATTAGTGGCCGTGCTCAGAGCGCGCGGCTTTGTTCGATGACCCGTTCATAGAGCGCTTCGTAGCGCTCGGCCATTACGCTGGCCGTAAAGCGGCTTTCAAATTCCGCCCGGCAAGCGGCGCGCGAGATACGCTCCACTTGTTTGACCGCCGCCACCATCTCGTCCACTCCCTGAGCGATAAGGCCACTGACTCCGTGGCGGATGACCTCGGGGACCGAACCGTAGGGACGCGTGATCACCGGAGTCCCGCAGGCCATCGCCTCGATCATCACTAGCCCGAAGGGTTCGGGCCATTCGATTGGGAACAGCAGCGCTAGCGCATCGCCCAAGAATTCGCTCTTCTGCACATCGTTAATCTCGCCGATGAACTCGACGTTCGGACGTGAGAGCAGCGGTTTGACCGTGCGTTCGAAATATTCACGATCGGCGGCATCAACCTTGGCTGCGATCTTCAAGGGCAGGCCCACTCGGGTCGCCACTTCAATGGCCAAGTCGGGCCGCTTCTCGGGAGAAATTCGGCCGAGAAAGGCCAAGTACTTGCCACCCTTAGGGTTATAGCTCAGCAGATCGCGCGGTAAGCCATGATACACCGTGCCCACCCAGTTCATGAATGGCAGCGGCGTGCGCTGCGCATCGCTAATCGACACCAGCGGCGGCTCCAGGAAATGTTCGTAGATGGGACGCAGCGCTTCGATATCCAGCCGCCCGTGCATCGTGGAGACCGTAGGTGGCACCGGCGCCAAGCGGACGTAGGGAAAAATCCAGTAATCGGTATGAGCATGAATGACGTCGAAGCGATCGGGCTGCTCGTAGAGATCACTGAGCATCGGAAGCTGCAAGCCCGGGCCAATTGGAGTCAGACCCGCTAGCCGCAAAGCCTGGGGATGACCGGCTTCCAGCCGAGCCGCAGTACGCGAATCGCCGGATGCGTATAAAGTGACGTCGTGCCCGCGCCGCACCAATTCCTCGGTCAGATACGAAACCACCCGTTCAGTGCCACCATAAAGCTTGGGCGGCACGCTCTCATACAGCGGGGCCACCTGCGCGATCCGCAAGCGGCGGCCTGGCTGAGCTGATTGGCCGAGGTTCTTACCTACAATTTGTAAACTATTTTCCATAACCGTTCGTGTCATCCCCATGATGCGCGCTGCGCGCGCCGTCATCTATAATCGTCCGCCCGCGCTCCTTGCTTGGAACCCCGAAGCGGTCATCCTCCGATGAACCCCAGCGGCTCCCTACGTCGGAGTGGTAACTAATCCGGCATCTGAATCAGCAAGCCAGAAGCGTGCCAATTTCGGGGCTTGAAATAACGGCCACAATCGCGGGTGTTTTGGGGTCAATGACGCAGGCGGGCTAGCAGACCAACCGTTTTAAGGTTTTAAGGAAGGACCGGCCGCGGCTCGCTTGGAACTGCGCAGATCGTCCGACACGCGTCATCCCGAGTTAGGTTAAAGTCGGAGAGCCAAGGAGGTCAACCCGCCACACGAGCCTGAGGCCGACGGTGCCATACGAGCCTGAGTGGCCGCCACTGCCAAGCCACGCCGAGACTCCCACGACTGGAACTTCCAACCGCGAACGAGCCTGCTCCGCCCAACCGTGCGTCGAAATCTGGGCCCAGCGCAGCCGGGCGCTGGCTTAAGCAGAACGACCGCTTATCGTAGTGCTTATTCGGTCTCTTGTTGCTGCTGCAGTTGCTGCAACTCGCGACGTTGGCGCTCGATCTCCTGCTGCTGCTGCTGGATCTGGCTTTGAGTCTGCGCCTGCTGAGCCTCGGTATTTTGCATCGAGTTGCCCACCGCAAAACCGCCGATTCCGCCCAACGCACCACCAATCGCGGCGCCGGCGCCCGGGGCCCCCACCGCCGCGCCTATGATCGCGCCCGTAGCCGCGCCCAGACCACCACCCAGCAAGGTACCCTTCTCGCGCGTGCTTAACGGCTGGCCGGAGCAACCGGTAATGCCCAGCACAACCACGACGCCAAGCACGCCTACCAGCAAAGCCCTTTGAGATCTCGTCATTATTCTTGCAACCTCCGAACCTATCTCTCCCTGCACGGTGTCCAATGGCTCGATCAGATTTATCTGGGCCGCAAATTTACGGCAGCGCGGCGATAGTTTTACCGTTTTCATCAGCCAGGACCAAGCCTGGCTTGCCGCTGGCCTCAAGATGAAGTTCGGCTCGATCCTTACCGTTCTGATCGAGCAGAAGCAGTGCTGGCACACCCTGTTGGGACACGCCCAGGCCGGCTCGAGCCAGGCCACTGTTGGGATCATAGAGGGTCAGGCTGGTTTCACCAGCAGCGTCGCCTGAAAGTCCACCGGTCTCCTTGCCTTTAGCATTAAAGATTGCGATACCGGCACGCCCGCGTGCGGCGTTTTCACCCACCGCCACTCTGCGCTGACCGTTTTCGTCGAAGAAGGCGATCGAAGAGTTACCCTCAGCAGTTACCGCCAACTGGGCGCGACCGCGACCGCTATCGTCAAACATGGTTAAATTGGCCAACCCGTTAAGACTGACTCGTAGGACGGCGCGCTGTTCCCCATGAGGGCCGGCAAGGATAAACTCTGAGGCTTCAATTGCCCTGGGATGTCGATGAGAGCTTACGGCAGAGGCTGCCGCCGGCATCAGGAGCGCGCCGGCTATTCCTCCCGCGATGCCGCCTGCCAACGCCAGCCCCAGGAAGAGGTTTGTGTCCCGCATGGTCGATTACTCCTCTCTCTTTCAGACCGACTTTACCTTAGGACCGCGAAATTGACCAACTTGCCGCCAACAGCCTCCTCTTAAAGCTTGCTGGCGCATGATCACCGCGACGGGCAACTATATGCCAGCCCGGGATCAACGGTCCATAGGCCAAACACTCTTTGCTTCTTCATCGGCATCGAGATTCCATTTCCATCAAAAGTGATAGAACACGGTTCATCAAGACGGCCTCGGACAGGCGGGCCTGATTCATGGAGCACCCGCCCAGTTCGTAGGCGCCATTGGGATCACGGTTGAGTCCACGTTCGGAGAGTCTCTCTTACGAGCCTCAGGTTAAAGCCCGCCTACAGTCCGTGCCGGTAAATGACACCGTTCGTGCGGACTTCTGAAAGCATCAGGGGCAACGTTATCTCGAAAACCTGCTATCACGGCCTCCCTCGCACTGCCGGGAAGTTCGCAAGGCGCCAACAACAGGGGGCTTACTCCCACCACCGCCAACCCGGCGTGGCACCCGCCATGGCGGCTGAAGAGCCGCGGGTGGCCTGGCAAATCGCTGTGGGTGGCTGTTCAAAGCTGCAAGGAATTGAAAATACCTGAAGCAGAGGAATCTCTGGCGACCAAGAAAAATTCTTGACGGGAATTGTAGGTGGTTGTATAAGATTGCCGTCTTGAGGGGGAGTTAGCAACATACATGGAAAGCCTCAGAATCATTGCGATGGTTTTGGCGCTGACCGTAACCAGCCTGAGTGCCGCATCGCGTGGCGTCTATAGTCAGATCCAAGCTTTCTGCACGCCTCAGCTGGCGGCGTGGATCATCCGCGGCCTCGCTGCCGACAACTCGGATTCACCCGCTCCATCGCCACCTGACTTCGCCAAACGGCAATCACCCCATAAACTCGTGATTCTTCTAGATGGAGCTAAGATAGCCTTGCTCCAGCACACGAGCATGGGCTTTTATTCCAATCCGCTGAACATACCAGCGCTTGAGCCCAAATTGGCTCCGCCTGGTTCTGACGGCGAGCCCCTCATTTTCCAAGCCTGCTGAGGCAGGCACCTTCCCTTACCACAACTCGACGCGCAGCAGAATGCTACGCGAGAGACCGCCTTCATTAAGTGAGGGCATGCTGTGTTAGGTCCAAGGCAAAAGAGCTTTTTTAACCCAAAGTAGACGAGGAGCGTGATCGATGGACACAAAAGGAATCGAAAATTGGTCGCGGACGATTGCATTTTGGAGCACGATGCTCTGTTTGATTGCTTTGGCGGGCTGCAGTAGCGGCGGAAGCAGCCCCGCGCATGCTCAAGCAACCACTTTCTGCGTCAACCCGACGGGCTCATCAGGCTGCTTCTCAACCATTAGCGCAGCGGTGGCGGCAGCGCCCTCCGGCCAGTTAATTACGGTGCAAGCCGGGACCTACAAAGAAATGGTGACCATCAACAAGCCCTTGGATCTTGAGGGAAGCGTTGATTCGGCGGGGCGAGTGGATCTCAGCGCGCCGAGCATCATAGATGCCAGCGGTCTGTCGCACGGCGTCTATATAGTCGGAGTGACCACTGGAGCGGTCGAGGTCGAAGGATTCGAGGTTGAGAACGCCAATCGAGAGGGTATCCTGGCGGAGAACTCCACCCAGGTAACGATCAGGAGAAACTTCGTCGAGGACAGCGATCAGTCGCTTGATACGTCGCTGTTTCAACAGGGGCAATGCCCCACCACAACCCCACCCACGATCTGCTGCAAAGGGGCGTTTCCGTTCGATCAGGACGACTGCGGGGAGGCGATCCATCTGCGCGGGGTGGAGTACTCCAGCGTGCTTGGCAACCACGTGGTGGGCAACCATGGTGGGATCCTGCTGACCGATGAAACGGGGCCGACCGCCTATAATGTAGTTGCCCATAACATTTCGGAACATAACACCATCGATTGCGGTATCACGCTTCCCTCGCATCCGCTGTGCGGGGCCGGCTCGAATGATACCGCGGGTTGCATCGGTGGGCCGGAGATCGGCAAGCCTGCCAACGGGGTCTTTTCCAATATCGTTACCGCCAATCTCTCGCAGGACAATGGCGCGGCCGGGGTAGGCGACTTCGCGCCTACACCGGGAACCGCTTCGTATTCCAACACCATCACCGGCAACATTCTTCTGGATAACGGGCAGGGCGGAGTTGTTTTACACAGCCACGCGGCCGGCCAGGATCTCAATAACGTGGTCATCACCGACAACATCATTTCCAACAACGGAGCTGATCCCGGCGTAACCACGGCGCCCGTGGGGATTGTGGTGTTTGCCAACGGCACCGCGAGCCCCCCGGCGACAGCGCTGAGCGGAATTAACATCGCGCATAACACGATCAACGAGGATGGCATCGATGTATTTGTGGGCACCGGCCTGGCGACCAACGTGACGCTGTCGCTCAACAACCTGCTGGGAACCAACGATGTCCTGGGTGTGGACAATGCTGGAACTGGGAACGTTGCGGCGATGGCCAACTACTGGGGTTGCTCGGAGGGACCTGGAGCCGACCCCGCCTGCACCTCAATCATGGGCAACGTCTTCATCCAGCCGCCCTTGGTCAATCCCGTGACTATTCCCGATCCAACCCCGGGAATACCGCAGTCCACATCCGGCAGCTAAGCCGCCGTGCCGGGGTCGCCACTGTGGCGACCCCGGCCAACCGGCCCAGTTGTCATTGGCCCGGGAGGCCGGAGGTCATGGCCCCGGGTAAATACTGGGCATCGGAACGGCACATTATCCCGCGGCGCCTACGAAACTTGCTCCTGAATTCTTAACGGAATGACCCTGCGGACTGGGTTCACACCATTCACGGCCAAAAAAGGTTGGCGCAGGATCGAACCACGCTCGCTTGGACAGACCGAAGAGGGAGGCTCAAGGTGTGCCGTGATTCTGGGGATCGGAGGACCTTGCTGCTCGCCGCAGACCGATACAGCACCTGGCCGGGCGGAGAGATGAGCATGCGCTCTGATTGGCAAACCCCGCCATGTGCCTTGCATTGCAGGGCTGTCACTGGCAGTTGGACAGCCACCAACGCCGGATTTTCGTTGCTGATCGCAGGTCTGGTAATGTGGGCGAGTCCACTTTGGGCTCAAAGCGCTCGGTCCCAACAAATCGCTCACGGCCGATATCTGGTTGAAAACGTGGCTATGTGCGGCGAATGCCATTCCCCCAAAGTCAACCATCGGCTCGATCATGCGCATTGGTTGCAGGGGGCCAAGTTAGATTTCCATTCCGGCAATGTCCCGGGGGTCGCCGGCTACGCACCTGCGATCGCGGGCCTGCCAGCGGGTTGGAACACCGAACAAACCGCGCTCTTCCTGGAAACCGGAAAAACGCCCAGCGGTGTGCCGCCACGCGCACCCATGCCTCCCTACAGGATGCAGCCTCGTGACGCACAGGCAGTGGCCGCCTATCTCGCCTCACTCCCCCACTAAGCGAGTCCAGCGTTGCGGTGGAGTAATCCATCCTGCGAAGCGTAGACAGCGAGCCAGCGGGCCGTTTTTCCCTCCGCGTTCTCCAGCCGTGTTCGAAGTGTTCAGCGAAGGCCTTAGGCATACTGATCAGCTTGGCGAGCGCAAACTGGCCGAGCTTTACGAGCAGCTGGGGTGGGTGATGGTGGAACGCGATTTTTTTTGCTCGCGCAGGTCCCGCTGTAACACGGTAGCGGCTCGCGGCGGATGGCAGCTTGGCTGCGCGAGCGGGGGAACGCAAGCGCGTGCAGAGGCAGATGCAGCTTATGGAACTGGAGGCGATTTACCAGTGCCCACGCATTAGCACGCCGGCCCCCCGGGTATCGGATCTATCCCTACCTGCTGAGCGGGCTCAGGATCGAGCGGGTCAACCAGGTGTCGGCGGCGACATCGCAGCCAGCGACCGCGACTTCACAGGCGTGCTTGGCGCGCACGGAGTCGCGACGGGGATCGAACCCGTGACGTCCAGCTTGGGAAGCTGGCATCGAGCAAAGCGGAGCCAGAGGGGCAAAAAGGGGCAGTAGCGCGATGAAAATCTAAAGCCGCCAAGAGCAACCGCCAGGCCATTGGGACTAGCATAAGGAAAATCCAACGGGTTTTCCGCCCGCTCAGGCTCATCGCCACCACCGCGCGCCCCCGCAAACCATGCCACAAGCTTGCCACCAGCGCGCACGGTGCGCGCAGCATGCCTCGGCCGAAGACCGAGGGGCTCTCGGGGAGAAAGGGAAATAAGGAGTTGCGCTCGAAAACTTCAAGGGCAGAAATTCCGTCCACCGTTGCAACATATGCACTAGGTAACAAGCTCACCACCGCCGCCGACGAGACGCGACCAAGACGCCTGGGCGAGCGAGCGAAGCGCGCAAGCTGTGGCAGGTTGACCAGCGCGACGACAGCTAACAGGTCGTAACCGGCGCCTAGGACGTGACTTGTTACACAAAATGACAGGGGACGCCGATTTTCCGTGGGCATAACGCCGACAACAGCTTCACTATCGCAGGTCGTTAGTTCGCAGCAGGGCCAGGCTTCAAAAAGCGGCGCCAACCCGGGCGAAGCGGAACGACCGCGAGAAGCGGCCGACGTGCCATCGGTAGCTGCTGACCGGCAGGCCAATGACGTTGGTTGAAACCGCGTTGGACACGGGGCCAGCGAGGCAAGTGCTTGAGCGAGAGGTTTAAGAGGAAGGGTGGAGTTCATAGCCCGGCTTGGGTCAGGGCGCCCGCGGACTCTGGCTTATGGGTCCAGCGCGCGTAATGGCGAATGACCATCGCGAGGCTGGAATGGCCCAACTGATGTGCCACGTACTGCGGATTGGCTCCGGTGGCCAGCAAGGTGGTGGCATAGGTGTGTCGGCATTGATAAGGGGGGCGCGGCCGCACCCCGGCAGCGGCCAGCAGGGCGGGCCAGCGCCGGGTGCGAAAATTAGTCCAATCCAGTGGCTTGCCGCGAGCACCGACGAACAGCCACGGGGCACGTCGAGGGAGGGCGGCATAGCGACGCAATTGATAAACCAGGAGAGGACCCAAATCGACCTCGCGCTCGGAGGCAGCGGTCTTGGTCATCCCCACCCCATAGCGGCTCCGCGAGCCGCGCACGCATAGCAGGGAGCGTTTGAGGTCGAGGTCGCTCCAACGCAAGGCCAGAGCCTCACTGGGGCGCAGCCCAGTTCCTAAGAGGGTGGCGAGCAAGGCCTGCTCACAAGGTGAGCTAGCCGCCCCGATGAGGTCCACGCATTCGCGACGGTTGAAGGGATCGACGGCGGCGCGGGGTTCGCGCAGGGCCCGGATATGGCGCGCCGGACTGCGCGGAATAAGTCTCTGCTCCTCGGCCAGGCGAAAGATGGAGCGCACGCGGGCCAGCGCCATGTTGATGCGGCGTGGGCCCAAGCCAGCCTGCTTCAGCCCGAGCAGCCAATTCTCCAACTCCAGGTGGGTAACCTGGTCGAGCAGACGCGCGCCTAAGGGCGGTGGGGCGAGGTGCTTGCGGACAATGAGGGTGTAGTCATAAAAGGTGGACGGCCTTAAATGGGCGCGTTGGGCGGCGAGCCACTGAAAGGCATACGCCGCCAGCGACGGCAGCGCGGGCGGCACGTGGGGTTGCAGGCCGAGGCGAACCAGGTTGCGGCTTAGGGGAAAGCGAGCGGCATAATCAAAGCGGCCGGCGGCCAGGTCGCGCTCCAGCTCGGCGCTCAGGCGTGCCGCCAAGCGGCGATTGTCGCGGCAATCGTCGAGGTGAAGGAACTCACGGCAGCGAAAGCGCCGGCCGGCGTGGGTAAATTGGAAGGTAAGCAGCAAGCGGCCGTTTTGCGCGTGCACTCCTGCCATCGGATCAGACCCGGGCCAGCCCCTCGCGCCGCACGGCGCGGGCCGGATCGAGCAGGCCACTCAAAGCCCGGGTGCGCAGAGTGGGCCAATGGAAGAGGGTGCGCCCGCCGACCCTCAGCAAGCCGTCGGCGTAGGTCAGGCGCCCCTCTGTAATCCAATTATAGATCGTGTTGGGCGCGACGTGCAGGCGCTGCGCCGCTTGCGGGACCGTAATCATCTCAAGCTCAGACATGATGCCCTTTGATACCTCCAGACAGCAGCACACTTGAGTTATTCCCCCCGTGCAGGCAAGCTTCGCTACACCCTCCTTTCCCGCCAGTGGCGACGCGGCCAGCCTGCTCGCTGGGTATATGGATTCTGCTGCCAGGCTGCGCAGCAGACTTGCTCAATCAGCCCGTCAGGCCGGTAAGCGCGATTGTCCACTCAACCCTTAATCAGCAGCTCCATCGGCAAGCCGGTTAGCTGATGCATCCGCAACACATCGGCACCGCGCGCCTCGCGCATGTTGCCTGCCCGCCGCCATCGATAAAGCGTGGGCTCACTTACTCCGAGGGCGTGGGCAGCGCGGCCGACCTCGCCCTTTTCACAACCAGCAATAATGCGGATGGCGGTCTTCACGATATTGCTGAGCTCCGGTTGTTGACGGTGCCGCGCCCGCGCCGCCCTGGGAGTATCCTCCGAGAAGTTGCCGCGCCTTTTCACAGCGCCGTCGAACGCCGGCACTTTAGGCCCCGGTGCCGTCCACGGTCAAGCAACTGCTTTATCAATTTTGAGAACTTTTTGACCATTGGCTTCCTTCCAGTGCGTTCTGAAACGCAAGCATTTTTGCTTATACTTGGGCAAATTAGTTGATATCGCAAGCTATTGCGGCGGTACAAATGGTAGATTTTTTACAATCAAATTTGACACGAATGATCACCTCATGGCTTAATAGAAGAGTTCGAAGCGACGGGCGCACACCGAAACCCTATGCAGAATGAAACGGGCGGTAGGCCGAGGCGGAAAGTATCGGAGTAACGGAGCGAAGACACCGCCGCGCTCGTCTGGTTTGGGAAGGGCCGGCGCTGGCGCGCTCGGCGGTCGGGGATAGGGCAAGGTGGTGGATGAGCGGGAAGACTTCCGAGTACGCCCGCCGGCGAAGGCACTCGCGTACGGCGGCGCGAGGAGCACGTCTGCAACAGTCAAGCTCTCGCAGGCGGAGGAGTTATGTCCCACAGTCAGCAAAGCGCGCCGCCACGCGCCAAAGTCGCGAGCGTAGCTTTGGTTCGCCATCAACGCCCCTCGCGCCGGCTGTTGGCGGCAGCCCGTGCCCTGGCGGAGCGAATCAATCGGCTTGATTTGGCGCAACCCAACGCGTTGGCGTCGGCGCTTAAATGGCGCCAAGAAATCGGGTGGCGGCAGGAACAGGTGGTGCAATGGTTCGCGCCGGCCAAGCAGGCGGCGTATGCCGCACACGCCGCTATCTGTCGGCAAGAAAATCAAGCCCTGGCGCCTTATCGAGTGGCGCGCGAAGGGCTGGACGAGAAGCTGATGCAGTGGCAGTGCAAACATCCGCAGCATCGGCAGGAGTTGGAGCAAGCTTGTGCGGCGGCGCGGGACGCGAGCGGGCGTGGGTTGAGCGTGCGCGAGCATTGGCGCGCGGAGGTGATCGACCTGCTGGCACTGGTGCGAGCGGTAGCGCGGGACTCCCGCCTGCTTTACCTGCTGCAACCCAACCTGGGCGCTCTCAACCATCTGGCCCACGCGCAACACGCCGGGCTGCATCTGCCCGGAATCCAGGTCACGCGTGTGGCGCTGTTGGCCCGCGACCCCCATCCGGCTCCCCCGCCGCTCCGGCGCGGCGAAAAAAATCGACCGGACACCCTGCCGGGCGATAAAATTCAAGCCACGTAAGGCGCGTAACAAAGCGGCCACCACAGTTGAGGCGGTCATACTTGCGCGGCCAAAGATCGCAAAAGGAAAAGGCCGGTTATGCTTAGCGTGGGAGACAAGCTTCCCGACTTTCGGCTGCCTGCCGTGGTCAGCTTGGAGGAAGGGCAGGAATTTCGCGAAGTGAGCCACACCAGCTATGCCGGGAAATGGTTGGTACTGTTCGCCTGGCCGATGGATTTCACATTCGTTTGCCCGACTGAGATTGCCGAGTTCTCGCAGCGTGAAGCCGATTTTCGCGCGGCCGGCGCGCAGGTGTTGGGAATGAGCACCGACACCCATTACGTGCATCTGGCTTGGCGCCGCAGCCATCCCGACCTGCGCAATCTGCGTTATCCGATGCTGGCCGACTTTCGGCGGGAATTGAGCCAAGCTTTGCAAATCATCCACCCGGTCGAGGGGGTCGCGATGCGCGCTACCTTTATTGTCGACTCCAACTGCATGATCCGTTTCGCCAGCGCTAACGATCTAGCCGTAGGCCGCAATATCGGCGAGGTGCTCAGAGTATTGCAGGCCCTTAAGACCGGAGAGCTGACCCCCTGCGGATGGCGTCCGGGTGAAGCCACACTGGGCGCGGCCTAAATCCATAGCCTGACGGGCGGCACAAAAAGTCTGCGCAGCCCGCGCCTTCCTTATCTTTTCCTAGGCGAGTGGAGCGCTGCATAAGTACCCGCTCAGGGCCATCCTGATGCGCACCGCAACGCCGCAGCTGGCCGCGCTGTCCGAGGTCCACCGACTGCTCCCTTGCTCCAAAAATTTGACGTCTCTTTTACTGCGTTCGCTAAATGCAAGCAATAACTGGGATTGGCGCCAATTGCGAATCACAAGTAGGCAATTCCGTGGCGTCAACGCAACGGAGACTTACCGAGCAAGGCACGAGGGGGCTTTGATGCCACCGTGACTCAGCACGGGTGGTAGCGGCTGTCTCACCTCGCCGATTCTCCCTGGGCAGTGAAAAGCAAACAGAGCAATCGTCGGTTTCGGTGCCCTGCTTTCCCCGATCGGGAACCGAGTTGACGGCGCGAGCCGGCAAGCTCTGCTACCGTACCAATACGTAGTTTCCAAACGTTCCTGGCCGGTAAGAGTATATCGCGAGGGAAATATGCATTTATTCCCTGAGGCGAAGGTATGTCTTCGGACCTTCAACGCGGGCTGGAGCGGTGTAGATAGATGGTGGTGGCTTGGAATCGCAGGACTATTGGTGGCTTGCAACGCGACCCCCGGCGTCACCCGCCTGTCCACACTGCGGGCCAAGGCTCCTGACGATACCAAGACAGTATTTTTACGTTCCGTAGTTTGCCAGGACTGCCATCCCGCCGAATACCGTGAATGGCGTACCTCGATGCATGCCTATGCTCAGCACAGCCCGGTGTTTTTGGCATTTACCGCTACGGTACTGACTAACAGCGGCGGTACTTTGGGCACGTTTTGTGTACGTTGCCACACTCCGGTGGGAATTTCCGCCGGCGAGAGCGCGATCATGCCCAACGATAAGCGCAGCGAGGCGGCCTTGGACAGCGTCGGTTGCATCTCGTGCCACGCCACCAACCAGCCCAACCAGGACGCTTCGTCGGTATTCCATGTTCCAGTGGCCGGAGACCCCGAGCCAACGATTTATGGTCCCTACTATGGCAGCGACGAACTCAATGCACCCGCCGGGCTGCGCCTGATCAAGTCGCCCCATCGGTCGCGCCACGCCGACTACATCACACAGGCGCGCCTGTGCGGCAATTGTCATGATGTTTTTTCGCCCGACGGCTTCCGCATCGAGGAAGCCTTCAGCGAATGGCGTAATGGGCCTTACGCGCGAGCTGGAATCACCTGCCAAAACTGCCACATGGGTCCAATTCCCGGGCGACCCTTCAGACAGGATCAACTGACCAAGGATTACATAGTCGATACTACCTTGTTCCCTGACGCTCCCAAGCGCTATCGCTCAAGCCATCGTTTCACCGGGCCTGATTACTCGCTTTTAACTGCCTTCGGGCAGTCTGACTTGGGCCTAGATAACAAGGCGTTCGCGGCCTTGGGCGCGCAGTTGGAAGCACAGCGTGAGACTTTGCTGCGAAATGCCGCGCGCATGGTAGTCCGTCATCCCGAGGCAGTACTGAGCGGTAGCTGGGTAAAAATCGAGGTAGCGGTGACCAATACCGGCGCCGGCCATAATCTACCCACCGGCTTCGCGGCCGAGCGGCAGATCTGGCTGGAGGTAGTTGTGCGCGACGGCGCCGGCCATCAGCTCTATGCCTCGGGCACGCTAGATCGTTTCAAGGATCTGCGCGACGAAGATAGCGCGGAAGTGGCGGGAGGGCTGGTACCGCTGGATTCTGCGCTGTTCAATCTGCAAGCCAGTTTCATCTCGGCCGGCTTTCGCGGCACGCAGGTGGAGAATCTCAGTACGGTCAATCGCTTCATCGATCCGACACCGTTTGTGATCCCTGCGCCGATGCCTGCTTTGATTACTGGTTTTCCCACTGGTGGACGCATTTTTAAACGTGGAATTCCACCTTTGGCCACGCGCACCGCTGATTATCGGGTGCGCGTGTCTCTGGATACCCAAGGCCCGTTGCTGCTGAGCGTGCGCTTGCGCTACCGCAACCTGCCACCCCATTTGTTGCGCGACCTAGGGATCCCGCAGTTACGACCCAAACTGCGTATTGCCGACATTCAAGACTATCAAGCGGCGATTCCCGTCAGGCAACGCGCGGAGCTGGACGCGAGCAAGCCCCATCCCGTCTTGCTTGCGACTTCCATCCATCCTGAGGCAGCGCCTAACTCTTCGGGCGCTAACTGAGGAGGGCGCGGGAGCGCGATGAGGGTGCAGCTTTGGAAGGGGTGGAGATATTTCACCAAATGGTGGCCCGCAATAGTTGTGCTGCTGGCCTCCAACGCCCAGGCTTTCACGCTGTTGGGAGCGCCCGGCCTGCTCTCGCCGGGACAAGCGCCCAATTTCGGCTTCGATTTTCTGGGCGAACAATTCAATCCACGGCTCGATATCGACGGTTTCGTGCGCTTTCAAACCCTGGCCTATCGCATGGACAACGCCAACAACGGCTTTTTAGTCCCTGAAGTCGATCTTGATCTCAACCTGCAGCTCACTGTCACCCAGCGCATCCATGCTCTGTTCCGGCCGCTGGAGCGGGGTGATTTGCAGCCGACAGAATACGAGTTCGGGCCTCGCAATCCCGGCTGGATACTGCGCGACATGGCGGTGCCGGCCGACCTCTACTACGAAGGACAACCCTTCAATTGGCTTAATCCCAACGACCGCTGGCCGCTAGACTTTACCGTCTCCGGCGGCCGGATTCCGCTAACTCTGCAAAATGGTATCTGGTTCGACAACATCTTCGACGGCTTCATGATCTCCAAAAACAATATCCAGCTCGGCAACCTATCCAATCTCAACCTGCTGTTCTTTTTAAGCGTGGGCGAAACTCAAGGCGGTCTGACCGAAGCGCAGTTCCAGCAAATCCGCAAAAAGCTGACCGGGGTCGCAGGCGACGCCGATTGGTATGCCTATTTTTTGGAATTCGGTTTCGCCTGCAGTTATGACAACGCCAGCTATCAGGGCCAGAACTTCAATCGCTGCTTTTGGGCGGTCTCAAGCACGCGCACTTTCGGGAGCGCCGGCGGGCTCAGTTTACGCGCGATGGGCAGTACGGGTAACAGCTCGATGGGCAGCGGCGAACTGGTGGTGTTGGAAACGCAGCATCGCTTGTGGGGGACGCTGGCCTACGCCAATTTCTTTGCCGCCACCCCCAACTGGCTGCCGCCTTCGGTTCAGGGCGAAGCGCTGAGCAACGAGGGGGTGCTATTTACTTTCGACCGCCTAGCCCCCTTTCCCCAACTCGACGCCAACGGGGCCGACACCATCGGCGGGGCGCTGGGCACGATTTTCCAGCCCAAAGGGATCGTCACCTACACTCCGGAGGTGGGTTTCCTAATCGACAATTCGGCATTTCACAACGACCAGGCAGGATGTGCTCTGCAAATCCAGATGGACCTGGCGCGCGTTCTGCTCAGCGCGCCCGGGCTGGAGGGGGTGGCACGGCGCGGGCTGTTCTATGGCGCGCTGGCCCGGCTGACGCTAGTAGCGCTCCGAAATCAGAACACCGTGGTGGCGCGCGATCGTTTCGATTTCGGCGAGCGGCTGGAACTTATCTACCGCTTCTGAGGAGTCCCGAGTGCCGCGCCTCAAGCTTACCGCGATCCTCTGTGCCGCCGCCGTAGCGATCAGCGCGCCGGGATGGGCCGCCAGCCTATCCGACGGCACCAAAGTGGCGGCCCGCCGCTGCGCCCAATGCCACGGACCCATCGGCATGGGCGACGGTAAGGAGCTGCGCAATCTCAACGTACATGTCACCCCGGTGCCATGGCCGGACAAGCAGAGGATGGCGAAATTCACCGACGCTCAACTCAACCAAATCATCCTGTTGGGCGGCAAGGCGGTGGGAAAGTCGCGCCTGATGCCGCCCTTCGGCCACAAACTTTCCAACGCCCAGATAGCGGATGTGGTCGCCTACATCCGCTCACTGGCTCAATAGGCCGGTGAACCCGCGTCCCTTGATGAGCGCGCTGGCGAGCGGCTCAGCCAGCACTTTCGCTTGGAACAGTTCGGCCAGTTGGCTAGCGCTCATTTTGATTATGATGGCGGCTGCCATCATCTTATGTCTGGCGCTACCGCGCCGATGGCGCCTGCGATGGGGTCTTGGGGCATGCCTGTGGCTGGAAGCGTTGGGTTTGTGCCTGATCCCGCTTGCGATGCTGCCATTGGCCGACGTAGCAATTTTGCACAACTCGACCAGCGACGCCTTCTGCGCCACCTGCCATCGTGCGATGCAGCCTTACTTCAGCGACATGCGCAATCCCGCCGGCCGCGCGTTGGCCGCCGTTCACTTCCGCGACGGGGCCATGCCGGGAAGGAATTGCTACGGCTGTCACGCCGATTTCGGCATCACCGGGATGGTTGCCGCCAAGCTTGCCGGAGTGCGCGACGCGTGGGTCAACCTCGGCGGCGCTTATCGGTTGCCCAATCCCGCCGGCGACCGTTTTTCTAACCGCCTGTGTCTTAAATGCCACGCGCAATCGGCGCGCTTTCTGGCGATCGATGCCCACCTGGAAGATAACCGTCACATCGCCGCCGATTTACTTAGCGATGTCAGCAGTTGCGAAGAGTGTCACGGACCAGGCCACCAAATCGACGGCCGACGAGCGAAGTCGTGAACACGTACCAGCCCTGCGCACCCGCCACGCGGCTGGTGGCACTCGCGCTGGCGTTGCTGGCTCTGGCGACCTTTTTGACCTTCGACCCCTACCTGGCGATCATGTTCGCGCTCGCTCAAGTATTCGTCTTATGGTTGGCGTTGGGCTTCGTGGCCCGGCTGATTCGCGCGCTCTCGGGCGCCAAGCCTGGCTTTCGGCCGGCAAATTATGAACGGCGCAATGACAGCTCCCTTCAATCTTGAAAAAGCTGAGCTAGCTGCTCCGAGTCTTGGCTGGGAAAACGCATACGCCGGTTTGTTCTCGCCGGCGGCGATGGTGGCGGATAACACTCCCCTTCTTCTGAGCTTTACACGCCAAGGTGGAAGAAACAGAAAAACAGGCGGCAACGCAGATTCTCCAGCGACAGGTCGGGACCTCCCGCTGGAGCAATGTGCAATAGAGAAGGCTAGCGCTTGGAGTACTGGGGCCGCTTGCGCGCCTTGTGACGGCCGTACTTCTTGCGTTCAACCGCACGCGGATCGCGGGTCAGCAGACCGTTTTTGCGCAGCGTCGCGCGCATCGTTTCCTCAATCTCCACCAGCGCGCGCGAGATTCCCAGCCGTACCGCGTCGGCCTGGGCCGAGATACCACCGCCATGGACCTCGGCCAGCACATCGTACTGGGCCATCGTCTCGGTCACCTGCAACGGCTCCAGGATGCGCATGCGCGAGGTATCGCGCGGGAAGTAATCTTCGAAGGAGCGCCGATTGACCGTGATCGTGCCGCCGCCGGGCAGCAGCCGGATCCGCGCCACGGCAGTCTTACGCTTGCCGGTGGCCTGGGTGACGTTTCGTTTATCAGCCATGAACTGGGATTCCTATTTCACTTTGCGATTGAACCAGGTTGTGGTCAGTCCCGCTTGAGCCCGCGCTCCTCACAAATTCTTGAGCGCCACCGTCCGCGGCTGTTGCGCCAGGTGCGGATGCTCGGCGCCGCGATAAATCTTGAGCTTGGTAAAAAGCCGCCGGCCCAGCCGATTTTTGGGCAGCATCCCACGCACCGCGGTCTCGATTAGATGCTCGGGCCGAGTCTCCAGCAACTTGCCCGCGCTGGTAGCGCGTATGCCGCCGGGATAGCCGGTATGGCGGTAATAGATCTTGTCGGTACCCTTGGTTCCAGTCAGCATCACCTTGGCGGCGTTGATGATGACCACGAAATCGCCGGCATCCTGGTTGGGAGTGAAGTCCGGCCGATGCTTGCCGCGCAAGATGCTGGCGGCGCGCGAGGCTACCCGCCCTAACGCCGCGTCGGCCGCGTCAATCACGACCCATTGGCGGGCCGCAAGCGCGCGCTCGTGAGATACGCTCATGGTCTGTTCACTCAGTTTCAACTCTGTAGGCCGTCCTCACCGCGACCGTGGCCGCGGACAAATTCCTGCGCTGATCATTGGCGGGGCCGATGGGATTTGAACCCACGACTTCCGACGTGACAGGCCGGCGTTCTAACCGAGCTGAACTACGACCCCGCCGCAACCATCCTTTGTGCCATGTTCTCGCCCCCCGAGCAACCCACAAGGAGGCTAAGCATCCAGGCAGGCGAGTCTCTTGTGGCCTTTGCGGGGCCCAGAAGCCGGCTACGCGGCACCAGCGCATCGGAGCGGCAGCCTGCCACAGTTCTTTTCGAACCGCGAGCGTAAGGCGGCCTCGGCCGCGCACCTCGCCTCCGCTTGCCGGCCGAGAGTTTCCCTTTGGGGCTGAACACCCTTTATCCCGCGACCGAGACTGCCTTGCGCGCGGTTGCGGTGGGAAGGAACAGCCGACTCGGGCGCGACGGAAAGGGAACGAAGCCGCGGTTACTGTAGAAGTCGGCAGCGCCTTGGTTCTTTGCATCGACCACGATTGCCCATATGGCCGTCGAACGATCGGCCGCTAGCACCCGCTTGATGGCGTCCGCCAACAGCAATTCCCCGACGCCCCGCCCGCGGGCCCGCATGTCTCGCGCCAGGCGTCCGATTAGCGCGGCGGGAATTGCGTCGTAGCGCGGAAGCTTCCGGGCGATCTCCCTGGGCAACTGGCCAGGATGGATGGCGCAGGTACTCAGGGTGTAGAACCCGACGACGCCGAGGCCGCCCTCGGTCGCGACGAAGACGCGTGCGATGTTGCGCTTTTCGTCTTGTCTAGCCTGATGACGAAAGTAATGGTCGAGGTTAGGTTCGCCGCAAGAAAAGCTTGCCCGCTCATGTTCGCTGGAGAGAGGTTGTACCGTGAGCGGCACTCGCCAACGCAGCGCCAATCATTCCACTTCGATGGTATGGCGCTTGAGAGCGCTGACCAGCCGAGCAGAAGGTTTCGGTGGACTGAGGAGGGCTTCAAGGAAAATCTTACGGTCCGCCTCGCTCAGCTCCATATGTTCATGTTCGCTTAGAATCCGGCGAGCGCCTTCGTAGGCAAGGTCAGCTGCCGAGAGGCCGCTGACCGCGGCGGCCTGCTGGATCAATCTTTTTGCGGAGGGGGTCACTCTAAGCTCTAAGCGTTCTGACTTCGTCTCGGCTCGTGGGATCGCCGAGGTTGCTCGCTTCATCCCTATCGACTCCCTTCTTAAATGTACGGTTACTTGCCGTACATAGCATGATGTTGGAGTACCTGTCCAGCGTACCCCGGTCCAGCCGCTTTTGTCTTCTTCATGTATTGGCCGAAGCGAGCTTTTCGGTGCGGGTGGTCGCGGCTTCTCCGTTTCCGGCGCGGCCGACGCTTCCGTCGCCAACTCAGCCGTGTTTTACATGGCCTCATGCGCCAACCCAGGGTTTTCATCTTCAAGGGGATCTGAGGGCGTTTGTTCAGCCTCGCCGCGCGGCTAACATGCGGTTGTTATGATGGTTACTGGCCCGCGAACCCAACCTCAGGAAAGCAACCATTAAGGAACCATTGATGAGCGCCAAGGTCGAGACGCATCCGCTGGGCACGACCGAGATGAATGTAAGTCGGCTGGGATTGGGAACTTCGGAGCTGGGCTACGGCCACCTGCCGCTGGCCCAGGCGCGCGCGCTGTTCAACGGTGCCCTGGACGCGGGGCTGAACCTGATCGACACAGGCGAATGCTACGGATCGGCCGAGGAGTTGATCGGCCAGGCCCTCAGCAAGCGCCGGCACCAGTACTACCTGATGAGCAAGTGCGGCCATATGGACGGAGTATGGCCGGGCAACTGGGAACCGTCCTCGATCGCCGCCAGTATCGAGCGCAGCCTGCGGCGGCTGCGCACCGACGTAATCGACGTGCTGTTTTTACATAGCTGCGAAGAGTCGGTGTTACGCCAGGGCGACGCCATCGCGGCGCTGGAAAAGGCGCGCGGCCAGGGCAAGATTCGCTATTTGGGCTACAGCGGAGACGGCGCCGCGGCGCGCTACGCGGTGGAATGCGGCGCGTTCGCGGTGCTGGAGATTTCGGTCAGTATCGCCGACCAGGAAGCGCTGGAACTGGTGCTGCCGCTGGCCCGCGCGCGTGGTATCGGGGTGGTGGCCAAGCGGCCGATCGCCAATGCCGCCTGGCTGACCGAGCAACCCGCCAACAACTATGTGCGCCCGTACTGGGAGCGCCTGCGCCAGTTGAATTATCCTTTCTTGCATCGGCCTGAGGCGGTAGCCACGGCACTGCGCTTTACTCTGAGCACGCCCGGGATTGATACCGCCATCGTCGGCACCACCAAGCCGCAACGCTGGCGCAGCAATCTGGAGCTGCTCAGCCAAGGCGCGTTGCCCGCCGACGTCTATCAGGCAATCCGGGAGCGCTGGCAGCAGGTTGCGCAGCCCGATTGGGTAGGCCAGCGCTAATCAACCGCGCTCCCACCCCCTACCCCCTCCCTGATCCGGGAGGGGGATAAAAGAGGCAGGCGCGCGCTCAAGCAATCACATGTTCTCGACGATGGCGCGGCCGAACTCCGAGCATTTGAGCAACTTGGCCCCAGTCATCTGCCGCTCGAAGTCGTAGGTAACGGTCTTGTTGCCGATCGTCCGCTCCAAACCGCGCACGATGCCGTCGGCCAGTTCCTGCCAACCCATGTGCTCGAACATCATCACGCCCGACAGGATCACCGAGCCGGGATTGACCTTGTCCTGATTGGCATAGCGGGGCGCGGTGCCGTGAGTCGCCTCGAACACGCCGTGGCCGGTGAGATAGTTGATATTGGCCCCGGGCGCGATGCCGATGCCGCCCACCTGCGCCGCTAGCGCGTCGGAGAGATAATCGCCGTTGAGGTTGAGGGTCGCGATTACGTCGAACTCGTCGGGCCGAGTCAGCACCTGCTGCAGGCAGATGTCGGCGATCACGTCCTTGACCAGCACCTGGCCGGGCGGCGGCTTGCCGTTGCAATCGTCCCAGCCGATGGCACGCCCCTGGTACTCGCGCCGAGTCAGCTCGTAGCCCCAATCGCGAAAGCCGCCCTCGGTGTATTTCATGATGTTGCCCTTGTGCACCAGGGTCACGCTCTTGCGCTTGTGCGCGATCGCATAGTCCAGCGCCGCGCGAATCAGCCGCTCCGAGCCCTCGCGCGACACCGGCTTGATTCCGATAGCCGAGGTGGCAGGAAAGCGGATCTCCTTAACCGCCATCTCGTCCTGCAGGAACTTGATGATCTTTCTGGCCTCGGCTGACTGCGCCGGCCATTCGATTCCCGCGTAGATGTCTTCGGTGTTTTCCCGGAAAATTACCATGTCGGTCTTCTCGGGATGGAGCAACGGGCTGGGCACGCCCCTGAAATGGCGTACCGGACGCAGGCACACGTACAGGTCGAGCAACTGGCGCAAGGCTACGTTAAGCGAGCGGAAGCCGCCGCCGATCGGGGTGGTAAGCGGCCCCTTGATGCCGATTAGATATTCGCGGAAGGCCTCGACGGTTTCATCGGGCAGCCAGGTCTTGAAGCGGGTGAAGGATTTTTCTCCGGCCAGCACTTCCATCCAGGCAATCTTGCGCTTGCCGCCGTAGATCTTGCGGCAACCCTCGTCGAACACGTATTGCGATGCGCGCCAGATATCGGGCCCGGTGCCGTCACCTTCGATATAGGGCAGAATAGGCTGGTCGGGAACGTCCAGGGTGTGGTCGGCCCGCAGCCTAATCTTTTCCCCCTCGTTGGGGACCTGAAACGTCTGATATGCCATTTGATGACCTGTCTTTCCTCAACTGAGTGCAGGGTTATATCACCACCACGCCGATCGTCCAATCTTGACCCTGACCGGCCCTTGCATCATACAAAAATGCAGCGAGCGAAGAAGCCGCTCAGTTTTTTGGTTCGCAGGAGTCAGCATGGATTTCACCTTCAGCCCCGAACAGGAAGCCTTTCGCGCCCAACTGCGCCAATGGTTGCGCGCCACCAAGGCTGACATCTGGGGCGACACCGACGAGCCGGTGGGCGGGCTGGAAGATGCCGCCAGCGACGAGCGCTGGGCGCGTTTGATGCGCTACCATCGCGCGCTTAACGCCGCCGGCTACGTTGCTTTGCATTGGCCCAAGCAATGGGGTGGCGCGGGGGCGGGGCTGGTGGAGCAAGTTATCTACCAAGACGAAGTTCTGGCCGCGGGATTGCCGCTTTACGGCGCCAACATCATCGCTATCGATCGGGTCGGTCCTACCCTCATTGCCCTGGGCAGCGACGAACAACGCAAGCGTTATCTGCCGCCGATGCTCACGGGCGAGGAGATCTGGTGCCAAGGCTATTCGGAGCCCAACGCCGGCTCGGACCTCGCCAGTTTAAGCACTCGGGCCGAAGTGCGGCCCGACCGCTTCATCGTAAACGGCCAGAAGGTGTGGACCAGTCTGGCCAACCGGGCCAGCATGCAAGTACTGCTGGTGCGCACCGATCCCAAGGCACCCAAGCACAAGGGCATCTCTTATCTAATCGTGGACATGCGCAGCCCAGGCATTACGGTGCGCCCGCTGGTCCAGATGACGGGCGAGGCCGGTTTCAACGAAATTTTTTACGACAACGTCGAGGTGCCGCGCGAAAACCTGGTCGGAGAGCTTAACGCCGGTTGGCAAGTGTCGCTGGCCACGCTGATGTACGAGCGCATCTCGGGCGGCGCGCGCCATCCGGTGGAGCGGATGCTGGAGGACCTGATCGCGCTGGCGCGCGAGGTGAGTTTCGACGGCGTGCCCGCGGCACGCCATCCCTACGTACGCCAGCGCCTGGCTCAATTCGCGATCGAAGCGCGCTGCCTGCGCCTGACCCGCTATCGCGCGCTGACCGCGATGCTGCGGGAGCAGGTGCCCGGACCGGAAAGCTCGTTTGGCAAGCTGGCCGCCACCGAACTCAACCTGCGCATCCAAAACTTTGCCAGCGAGTTGCTGGGGCCTTATGCGCAACTGGCGCCGGGCGCGGTGGGGGCGTTGCAGAACGGCCGCTGGATGGGCCGGATGCTCGGCGCGCGCGCCAACACGATCGCCGCCGGCTCCAGCGAGATTCAGCGCAACATCATCGGCGAACGGGTACTGGGTCTGCCCAAGGGCTAGGGGGGAACAAGTCTCGGCGGCTTGTACCCCCTTCCCCTGCCCGTTGCCGCACTTGCCGCCGCGCTCGCGGCTGCGCTAGCTTCGCCAGTGCGTGGCGAGCGCGATGCCGCTTGCGCGCGGAGGATGGATCAATGGCGCGAATCTCGCTTAAGGTAAACGGCCGCACGCGCACAATCGAAGCGGATCCGAAGATGCCGCTGCTCTATGCCCTGCGCAACAATTTGGCTCTCAAGAATCCGCGCTTTGGCTGCGGCCTGGCCCAATGCGGAGCGTGCACGGTGCTGCTGGACAACCAGCCGATTCGTTCCTGCTCCTTCCCCACCCTGGCGGCGCGCGGCCATGAGGTGGTGACGCTGGAGGGAATCGGCACGCCCCAGCATCCCCATCCGATCCAGAAGGCTTGGATCGCGGAAGAAGCGATGCAATGCGGCTACTGTATCAACGGCTGGATAATGAGCGCCAAGGCTTTGCTGGATCGCAATCCCAATCCCAGCGATAGCGAAATCCGCCAAGCCTTCGCCGGTCTAATTTGCCGATGTGGCGCGCAGACTGCGATGTTCCGCGCGGTGCGGCGCGCCTCGCAGGAAATGCGGGAGGCTTAGGCGATGGACACGACCGTTTCACGCCGCCGGTTCCTCAAAGGCACCGGCGCACTGATCATTGGCTTCAGCTTCTCGGGCCCGCTTATCCAGACCCTGGCTCAGGGTGCGACGATGGCGATGCCGGCCAGCGGCGAACTCGATTCGTGGCTGGCGATCGACCCCGACGGCAATGCCACGGTGTACTCGGGCAAAGTGGATGTCGGGATGGGGGTCAAGACCGGGCTTATTCAAATCGCCGCCGAGGAACTCTACCTGGCGCCCGAGCGAGTCACGATCATCATGGGCGACACCGCACGCACGCCCAACCAGGGCGGCACCGGCGCCAGCACCTCGATCTCGTTGGGCGCCAAGCCGCTGCGCAACGCCGCCGCCGAGGCCCATCGCATCCTGCTTAATCGCGCCGCGCTTAAATTGGGGGTTGCGGCTGACCAATTGGTTACTCACAACGGCGTAGTCAGCGTCAAAGACCATCCCCAGCGTCAAATCGGCTACGGTAAGCTGGTTAGCGATCGCAGCTTCAACGAACCACTCAAGGTCAAGGGCAAGGCCGCCACGCTGGACGTATTCGGCGCGGCCCGGCCCAAGGATCCCAAGGATTACACCGTGGTGGGGACCTCCTACCCGCGGGTGGATGTGGCGCCCAAGGTGATGGGGGAGTTCACCTATATGGTCGATGTGCGGGTGCCAGGGATGCTGCACGGGCGGGTGGTACGGCCTCCGGGAGCTGGTGCGACCGTGACGAGCGTGGACGAAGCTTCCCTCCGCGCCATCCCAGGAATCGTCAAGGTGGTGGCGCACGAGGGCTTTGTGGGGGTAATCGCCAACAGCGAATGGGCGGCTATACAAGGTGCCACGCAGCTCAAAGTCAATTGGAGCAAGCCCAAGGCGAACTTTATCCCGATGCGCGACCTTTACGCGCACATGCTCGCCACGCCGCCTCAGGCCAGCCAGAATCCGCTCAAGCAAGGCGATGTCGAAAGCGCGCTGGCCGGGGCCCATCGTCGGCTGGCGGCCCAGTATGATTGGCCTTTCCAGTCCCACGCCACGATGGGGCCGGGATGCGCGGTGGCCTGGGTGCGCAAGAACGGCCAGGTGACGATTTGGTCGGGGGCGCAAAAGCCGCCCGTGCTGCGCCAAGGGATCGCCAGCCTGCTGAAGGTCCCGCCCTCGCAGGTGCGGGTAATCTGGGTAGAGGATGCGGGCTCCCACGGCCGGCCAGGTTTTGCCGACGTTGCCGCCGACGCCGCCCTGCTTTCGCAAGCCGTGCAACGCCCGGTGCGGGTGCAGTGGATGCGCCATGACATGACGGGCTGGGGCACCAAGGCGCCGGCAATCGTGATGAAGCTGCGCGGCGGGCTTACCCCAGAGGGCCGGATAGCAGCCCTGGACTTCGAATCGTGGGGCTTTTCGGGGGCCGAGATTTCGCCTCATTACGACGCCGCCGGCAACTTTCTGGGGGCTCAGCTAAGCGGGCTTCCCAATACCACCAGCGAAAACGAATTCTATGCCCTGTACGGACGCGGCAGCGCCGCCTATATCACCGCCAATCAGCGGGCGGTGGCTCATATCATGCCGCCGCTTTATCCGCTGGGTTCGCCGATGCGGACCAGTCACCTACGCGATCCCGAGGGACCGCAGACCACCTTCGCGGTGGAATCCTTTATCGACGAACTGGCAGCGGCGGCCGGCGCCGATCCGGTGGACTTTCGCCTGCGCCATCTGAGCGACCCCCGCTCGCAAAACGTGATCAGGGTGGCAGCCCGCGCTGCGGGCTGGGACCCCAGGCCCTCGCCGGCCAAGAACGATGGGCAGCAAGTCGCCAAGGGGCGCGGGATAAGCTTTGCCCCGCGCGGGGCGGCCGGCTTTTTTCCCACCACTTACGTGGCCACGGTGGCCGAGGTCGAGGTCGATCGCACAAGCGGCGAGGTCGCCGTTACTCGGCTGGTCTGCGCCCAGGATTGCGGGCGGATTATCAATCCGCTGGCGCTCAAGGGCACGGTGGAAGGCAACCTGATCCAATCGATGAGCCGGGCGCTCGTGGAGGAAGTCACCTACGACCAAAACAACGTGACCAGTGTCGACTGGCGCACTTATCCGATCGTACGCTCGCCGCAACTGCCCAAAGCGGTGGAGGTGGTGCTGATAAACCAACCCGAGATCGAGCCGGCGGGCGCGGGCGAACCTTCCACCCGCCCCACCGCCGGCGCGATTGCCAACGCGATTTACGACGCGCTCGGGGTGCGGGTGCGCTCGGCTCCGATGACTCCGGCGCGAATCAAGGCGGCCTTGGCGGGAGCCGCGTGAAGTTGACCTATCGCCAAAGCCGGGAGGATAGGATGAGCACCGCAAAAGGTTTTTCGCGCCGCCGCTTCCTCAAGGGAAGCGGCGCGCTGGTGGTTGGGTTCAGCTTTTCCAGCACGCTGTCCCAGGCGCTGGCGGCAAGCGAGATCTTTCCTACTCCCAACAACGCCAAGCTGGATTCCTGGCTGGAGATTGGGGCTGACGGCAACGCCACCGTGTTCACCGGCAAGGTCGATGTCGGGATGGGCGTTAGCACCGCGATCAGCCAAATCGTCGGCGAGGAGTTGTATCTGGCGCCGCAGCGGGTGGCGGTGGTGATGGGCGACACCGCGCGCACGCCCGATCAGGAGGGAACCGGCGCCAGCACGACCTTGGCCTTGGGCGCCAAACCTCTGCGTAACGCAGCGGCACAGGCCCATCTCATTATCCTGCAGCGCGCCGCCACCCGGCTTAAGGCACCCGTCGAGCAACTGGTGTGCCAGGACGGAATCGTCAGCGTCAGGGGCGATGGCGCGCGCCGGGTCAGCTACGGCAAGCTGGCCGGCGATCGCCGCTTCAACCAAAAGCTCAGAGTCAGCGGCGGGCCCGCCAAGCTTGACGTGTTCGGCGCGGCTCAGCCCAAAAGCTTCAAAGACTACACCGTGGTGGGGACCTCGGTGCCGCGGCTGGACGTTGCCCCCAAGGTGTTCGGACAGTTCAGCTACGCCTGCGATATCCGCCCGCGCGGCATGCTGCACGGCCGTGTCATCCGCCCGCCCGTGGTGGGCGCCACCGTGGTCAGCGTCGACGACAGCTCGCTACGCGACATTCCAGGTATCGTCAAGGTGGTGGCGCGCCAAGGTTTTGTAGGGGTGGTGGCACAAACCGAATGGAGCGCCATCGAAGCCGCCTCGCGGTTGAAAGTCAACTGGAACCAGCCCGGGACCCAGTTGCTACCGCAGGAGCAGTTATACGACCACATGGTCACGGTGGCGCCCAAGGCGAGCAAGACCACGCTCAGCCAGGGCGACGTCGAAAGCGCGCTGGCCGGCTCCAAGCAACGCGTCGAGGCAACCTATCGATGGCCGATGCAGTCGCACGTCACGATGGGACCCGGATGCGCGGTGGCGTGGGTGCGCAAGGACGGCTCGGCAACGGTGTGGACCGGGGCGCAAAAGCCACCGATGCTGCAGCGCGGCCTGGCCGGCCTGCTCGGCGTACCGCCCGACCAAGTGCGGATCGTGTGGGTGGCCGACGCGGGCTCGTACGGCCGCCCGGGCTACGCCGACGCAGCCGCCGACGCAGTTCTCCTTTCCAAGGAAGTAGGCCGTCCGGTGCGGGTACAGTGGATGCGCCACGACATGACCGGTTGGGGCACCAAAGCACCGGCGGTGGTCTGCAAGCTGCGCGGCGCAGTGGATCCCGCGGGCAAGATCGCGGCGTTGGACTTCGAGTCGTGGGCCTTTTCGGGCGACGAAGTGCTGCCGCGCTATTATCATCCCGGCAATCTGCTGGCAGCTCAGCTAATCGGCATTCCCAATAGCACGGCGGGCAACGAATACGCCGAGTACGGCCGCAACGCGACCAAATATCTAGTCCCGGCCTTACGCGCCCGCGCCCATATCGTACCGCCGCTCTATCCCCAGGGCTCGCCCTTGCGCACCAGTCACATGCGCGATCCCGAGGGACCGCAGACCACCTTCGCGGTGGAATCTTTCATCGACGAATTGGCGGCGGCCGCCAAGGTCGATCCGATTGAATTCCGCCTGCGCCATTTCACCGATCCGCGCACGGTCGCAGTGATCCAGGCGGCCGCCCGCCGCGCCCGCTGGCAAACTCGCCCCTCGCCCGCGCCCAACCCCAGCGGCGCCACCGTGGTGGCCGGTCGCGGGATAGCCGTGGCACCACGCCACGGCGAGGGGTACTTTCCACCCACCTATCTGGCCACTATCGCGGAGGTCGAGGTCGATCGCGCAACCGGCGCCATCACGGTCAAGCGTTTTGTCATCGCCCATGACTGCGGGCTAATTGTCAACCCCGCCGGCTTGACCGGTGCGATTGAAGCCAACCTGATCCAATCGATGAGCCGAGCGCTCAAGGAAGAAGCAACCTGGGACAGCCACAACGTCACCAGCGTGGACTGGCGCAGCTATCCGATCGTGCGCTCGCCTGACGTACCCGAGGCGATCGAAGTTGAGCTGATCGATCGGCCCGAGCTCGGCCCCGCCGGAGCCGGCGAACCTTCTAGTCGATGCACGGCGGCGGCGATCGCCAACGCTATCTTCGATGCCACTGGTGTGCGCTTGCGCACCGTGCCGATGACTCCGGCACGGCTGAGAGAGGCGATGGCGGCGGCTTAGCCGCGCGCGGGCGGAAAGCTGCCCAAGGCGCCGCGTCCGCGCTACAATTGAAGGGAGCGAGGCAACTGATGCCATTAGATCCGCAAGCGCGAGCCCTGTTGGACGCGATGAAAGCGCTGGGCGCACCCGATATCACTACCCTGACGCCCGAGCAGGCGCGGGCAGCGGGCGAGGCTCGGCTCAAGACCCGGCGCCGCTACTGGACACCGGTGGCGAAATGCCAAAACGCGACGGTGCCAGGTCCCGACGGTCCCATCCCGGTGCGAATCTACACGCCGGCTCAATCGGGCGAACTGTCGGCGCTGGTTTTTTTTCACGGCGGCGGCTTCGTGGTGGGCAGCCTGGAGGGCTGCGACCCGCTGTGCAACTTTCTGGCCGACGGCGCCGGATGCGTGGTGGTATCGGTGGATTACCGCCTGGCGCCCGAACACAAATTTCCCGCCGCGCCACAGGATTGCCTGGCCGTTACGCAATGGGTCGCGGCCAACGCCCGCAAATTGCATTGCAACCCCCGTCAGATTGGGGTGGGCGGCGAGAGCGCCGGCGCAACCCTAGCGGCGGTGGTGGCGTTGGCCGCGCGCGATCGGGGCGGCCCGCGCCTGGCCTTCCAGTTGCTGCTCTATCCGGTGACCGATGCCACCATGCAATCACCCTCTTACCAAAGCAACGGCGAGGGCTATTTTCTAACCCGCGACATGATGGCCTGGTTCTGGAACCATTATCTCGACCCCAAAGATGACCGCACCAATCCCTTCATCTCACCGCTCCACGCCAAGAGTTTGCAAGGCCTGCCCCCGGCGCTGATCCTCACCGCCGAATTCGACCCGTTGCGCGACGAGGGCGAGGCCTACGCCGAGAAGCTGGACCGAGCCGGCGTGCCGGTGGTCTGTACCCGCTATCCGGGGATGATTCACGGTTTTATCGGCTTCGCCGACAGCCTTGACATGGGACGGCGGGCGATAGCCCAGCTCACCTCCCATCTGCGCGCCGGCTTCAGCGGCTATATGTAAAAACCCTGGGCGAACGCTTCTGCTGATGCTGGCGGGTAAGTGGCCCCGCCCCTGTGAAGGCGGACACACGGGCCCGTCCCACGACTAGATCTTCCGCGACCTACCATTTTTCGTACTGCACCGCCTTGCGCGCGTAGCCGTTTTGGCGCAGCAGGTCGCGCATCGTTAAAACTTCCGGCCCCACTCCGCACAGATAGAACTGGCGATCGCGCCGATCGTCGGCGTCGAGGTAAAGGGCGCGCAGATGCTCGCGCAGCGGCCCGCGCATCCCCGGCCATGAGGGCTCTTGCGTGATCACCGGATCGAAACGCAAGCGCGGATGGCGGCGCGCCAAAGCCATCAACTCCTCGCGATAAAGCAAATTCTGCTCGCGTGGCGCCGCGTATAACAGATGGAGCCCAGCGCTACCCTCTTCGGCCAGCGCGCGGCGGATCATTGGTCGGATCGGTGCGATCGTGGTCTCCTGAGCGACAAATACGGTCTCGACCGTGGGCGCGTGCTCCAAGGTAAATAGGCCGTAGGGACCGGTGAAGGTCAGCTCCTCGCCCACTCGGCGCGCGAACAGATAGGCCGACCCCAACCCTCCGGGTACCAGGTTGAGCACTATCTCCAACAGATCGCCATGCTCGGGATCGGAGGCGATGGAATAGGGGCGCAGCGCCGGCTTGTCGCCCAAGGGTAAGACAAGCGAAATGAACTGCCCGGGAATGAAGCCGAGGGCGCGCTCCTTGGGCAAGCGGATGAAGAATGATCGAGTCTGCGCCGGATGGTCCACGATGCGCTCGATGACGCCGTGGTAATCCGACCGGTTGGCGCTCGCTGCCATCGTCAATGCCTCTCAGCGGCTCTCCGCGACTTGCTGGTTGATGGTAAAGCGCGGAACCAGTATTACAATGTCGGCGTTTTCGTCTTGAATCACCGCTTGGCAGCCCAGGCGCGAGGTCGGGGTCAACCCGGGCGCCCGGTCCAGCATATCCTCTTCGCGTTCCTCCGCCTCCGACAGAGCATTGCCGCCGGCTTTAACGATCACGTGGCAGGTGGTGCAGGCGCAATTGCCGCCACAGGCGTGGTCCAGATGGACGCCGTGGCCAAGCAGCACGTCGAGCAGCGAGCCCGGCTCGCCGTCGTGTTGAAACGGCGCTTGAGCGGGACTGAACTCGATCGTTTTATCGGCTTCGCCGGTTTCGTAAATGACTCGCACTCGTGCCATCAAGACTCACCCGCCGGGGCCCGCGCGCAGAGGATTTCCCTGCCCCCACCACGCGAACTCTTTCCCTATTCCTTTCATTTTAAGCATATTGGTTGTGGGAGGCCCGATAAACCGCTTGCGCGCACATGGGCGGCAGGCGCGCGGCGCAACAAGCCAATGGCACACGCAGATTCGGTCCGGCAGGTTAACGCGGCTTTTTACCGCGCCTTCGAGAGCCTGGAGCTGGCGCAGATGGAGGCGATCTGGCATCGCGCGCCCCACATTATCTGTATCCATCCGGGTTGGCGTCCGCTCTTGGGCTGGGGCCCCATCATGAACAGTTGGGAAGGGATCTTCGCCTCCGCTTTCGAAGTCAAGGTCGAGGTGACCGAAGTCCAGCTCACCCTGGATGGCGGCTTGGCGGTGATAGTGGTGGAGGAAACCCTCACGCAGCGCGATTATGACGGGGTCAGCCGCGCCACGGTGCTGGCCACCAACGTATTCCAGCTCGTCGGCGCGCAGTGGAAGCTCATTCTCCATCACGGATCGCCGGTGGCGATGCCGTCCGACGCAGTGCCCCGGGTACAGTAGCACCCCTCCAAAGAAACCCTTTTTTGTGCGCGCCGAGCAGCGAGGTCGAAGATTCTGAGACAGCTTGACGAACCTCGGTGGCGCAGGCGAAACCCGGCCCGCGCGCACGAACGGCGGCCACGGCGGCCCGTTCAAGACAAGGCACTACGGTTTGTGCCCGCCTGGCCCCCCACCTCGTTAACCTGTTCCGGGCAAGCGACACGATTAAGGATCAGGCGCGCGCGCGGCGCATTCATAGCCGCTCCCATGACAAGCGGCTTAGCCAATCGCGGACCAAGGGCGACAGTCCCAATCCCCTATTGACCACCCCTTTTGCGCTCCATAAACGTAGGACCGCGATGCTTGAGGAGTTGGGCGCCGCCGCTTATCCGGCAGGCATAGTGCGCAATCGATGGGCGATCGTGCTCGCGATGGTTGCGCTGGCGTCTATCGTCACCATGAATCGCCTGGGTCACGACATCTGTCGCGGCAACGAGGCGATCGAGGCCGTGCTACTCCAGCAGATGGTCGAACATGGCCAGATGTTCCCGTTGGAAAATGGCCAATCACCGATGTACATGCCACCGCTGTTCCATTGGACCGCGCTGGCCATCCATAAGCTGCTCGACCTCCATACCGTCACCCCCGCTAGCTTCCGCCTTACCTCGGCCCTGTACGCCACCGGCTCGGTCGCGCTGGTGAGCGGTTTCAGTTACGGGATACTGGGTCCCGACGGCGCCATCCTCGCCGGCCTGACCCTGCTCGGCGAGCATGAATTCGTCCGCCTGGGACGATTGGGACGGGTTGATACCACCCTGGCGTTTTACGAGACCCTGGCGCTGCTGGCCTTTCTTTGGTGGCTGCGCGCGTTTCCCGAGGAGGGACAGACGCGTCGCGTAGGCGCTGCTCGACTCTATTTCTTAGGCATCGTGCTGGGCTTGGCGGTGCTGGCCAAGGGGCCGATCGGCGCCGGCCTGCCCGGATTGGCGATGGTGATCTTTTTGCTGGTCGAGCGCCGCTTCATCCAAGCCCTGCGGCAGCTTCGCCCCCTGCCCGTCCTGCTCAGCCTAGCGGTCGCCACGAGCTGGTACGGAGCCTGTTATCTGGCCGGCAAGCAAAACTTTCTACATCGGCTATTCGACGAAAACATGGGCCATCTGATGGGCTGGGGATGGGCCAGCATGCCACCCTGGTTCTATCTCGCGCCCACGCTGCTCAGCTCTCTGCCGCTCAGCCTGCTGGTGCCAATCGCGGTCTTTTTTGCCCTCTTCCGCAATCCGCCGCCGCCTCCCTATAGCACCGACGACAGGCTCGTCGCCGTGCAGCGCCGCGACGCCTCCCGCTTACTGGCTATCTACTGGCTGGTTGCGCTGCTCTTTCTGTCGGCCGCCGTGTACAAAAGCCGCTGGTACATGCAACCGATCTGGCCGGCCTCGGCGATCGTGCTGGCCTGGGGAGTCAAACGCTTCGCGGCCTATTGCAAAGCCCGCTACGGTTTCCGCCGACTGGAAACGGCTTACGCCGCCATCGCCCTGCTAGCGGTGCTGACCAATCTGTTCATGATTCCGCTGGAAGAGCGGCATGAATGTGCCAAGATGAGCTATCGGCAGACGGCGCAGGCGATTTTAGGAGTGGTCAAACCTGGGGAGCCGCTTTACGCGGCTGGCTTCGTCGATGAAGACGCGGCACCGCTGCTCTTCTACCTGCATCGCACCGCACCCTTCATCCCGGCCAACCTCGATGGCGCGCCGGGCGGCTATATCATCATACCGGCTCGCTTATGGTCACCTCAGCGCGGCACGCTGGCGGGCTTCCGGGTGCTCCTGCGCTCGCCTCACGGCCGGCGCCAACCAGTTCTGCTGTACCATGTCGCGTCCGCACCGCCGGCCGTCAGCGGCGGGACCGCGGGCGGCACCCCATCCAGACGCGCTGCCCCCCTTTAAGTAACGCGCCTAGGCCGGCACCACCCGCGGAAGCTCGACTCGAAAGCGGCTTCCCGCTCCCGGATGGGAATCGACTTCGACACATCCGCCCATCGCAGCCACCTGCCGCTTGACCAGGGCCAGTCCTAGTCCCAGGCCGCGGCTGAGGCGCCGATTGCTATGCGATAGCTGCACAAAGGGGCGAAAGATAAGGGCTAGGCTTTCAGGATCGATTCCCCGGCCGCTATCGATAATCTCCAGCGCCAGCCCCTCGCGCCCAGCGCTGAGCGGCGCTATCCGCACCTTCACCATGCCCCGGTCGGTAAACTTCAAACCATTGGAACATAGATTGAAAAGAATCGATCGCAGCATCTTGCGATCGCAATAAACGGCTCGTAACTCAGGCGCTACGTCAAAGCGCAACACGAGGTCACGTCGCCGGCTTATCGCCTCCAGCGCGGGCGCAAGTTCGCTTAGCAAGCCATCCAAGTTAAACTGCTCGGGCTGCGGCGGGGCGGGATTGGTCCAATCGATCAGGTTCTCTACGGTATGGGCCAACTCGGCCGCGCTCAGCCGCATCCGATCCAGCATCTGGCCGGGCTCCGCCCCCAGCCGCTCGCCCCAATCCTCGATTAAGATTTCAAGGTAGCCCGTCATCACCGTCAACGGCGCGCGCAACTCATGGCACAGGTTGGCTAGCAACTCGTTGGGTTCGACCAGCGAACCCAAGATAGCGCCGGTGGCCACGGGCGTGACGGGGAGCAATTGCGCTTCCTGCACAGGCCAAACTCCTTGGGAGGTTCCGCCGCCACAGCCACCGCGCCTCAGTTGGGTTCAAATAAAGCAGAAACAGCAGCACGCGCTATTGGGAAAATTACCTAAATCGAGGGAAAAAATGTCTTAGAAAGGAACAAAAACTGACTCAGAAAAGCGCTCGAGAACGGGCTGGATAGCCAAAATCACCTGCCGCCTCCCGCAGCGGCGGTTCCGCCGCCAACTAGCGCGCAAACCGCCCGATGCGACCGAGTTGGCTCCGCTACCCCTCGACGTCGCGAGGCGTAAGCCTGTGAAGCGGCCAACCGCCAGTACGTCATCCTACGCGCAGCGAGCACAGGCGGTGGATCTCGCACAGCTCGGGGTGCAGTGGCGCGCGCGACCCTGCCCGCGCCGACGAATGGCGGCATGGCGTCCCACCCCACTAGGCCCAAGCCGGTACCGGCTTCACTCAACTTATCTAGGAAACGCGCCATTAGCTGTTTCTCGGTGTTTTAAACTATTTGACATTTGCCGCGGCTAGGGTGCATAAGGCTCATCATAGCAGCACAGAGCATCCTGCCCGTCAGATTACGCGGAACAGGCGAGAGATGCTGAGGCTTTGCGATGCCAAAACCTGCTGACATTCCTGCCTGCCCTGAAGCTCCATCAGTTCAGTCACCCGCGCGAGTCGTCAGAGAGTACGACATCTCGCTGGTCACGCCTCTCTTCGGTGGCGGTGCGGAGGCCGGCATACCCGATGAAAGCCTGCCCATCCGAGGGACATCGATTCGGGGCCAACTTCGCTACTGGTGGCGAATTGTCATCGGGCACCAACTTGGCAGCCGCATGTGGCAGCGGGAAGAAGAGGTTTTTGGAAGCACCGACTTCCCTAGTCCCCTACGCGTACATGTAGCCGAGCAGCCGCGGATCCTGCCGGTCGACCCCGGCGAATACGGAAGCGCAGGGGACCCTGCCGCATACGCCCTATTCTCGGCGATAGAAAGTGGGCGGCAGGTCGCAAGGGAGGGCCCCGTCTTTCGGCTGCAATTGGCCTGGGATGACGCGCAGGGTCTTCAATCGCGACGCAGAGGACAGAACGCACAAAGGAAGAAAGAACATAGGGCTGTCCTACCGGAGGTGGTCCAGGACATCGGCCTGGATATTATCGAGGCACTGAGGGCCTGGTGCACGTTCGGCGGCCTCGGTGCTCGCAGCCGTAGGGGATGTGGTGCGGTTTTCTGTCAAGAACTCGCATCCGCACTACCGCACCTACCTGGCAGCATTTACCTTGCACCGCCGCAATCCAACGCCGTAGCGGCATGGAAGGAATCGGTCAAGGCGTACCGAAATTTTCGGCAATCCCCTAGAGGAAAAAAGCACCAGAAGGTCATTGGCCCCAAGACCGTTAGAGTGCCCGGACGGAGCCACTGGCCCGAAGCGGATTCGATTCGAAAAATAACAGGTTCTTCCTTAAAGCCACCACCGGGCACACCGTCCAACGCCACGCCGGCAGATGAGAACTCCCAGGATCACTCGGTTCCCGTCGTCCCAGAGCATCTCCTGCCAGCGTTCCCAAGGGCGATTTTAGGGCTGCCGATCAACTTCCATTTCGCCGATTCCCCTGGGAAAACGCGTCCGGGCCGACCCTACAAAGATCCCCAGGACGTCCAACTGACACCTGTTCTCCCGGACGGCGTAGGCGGCTCTGATCGCATGCTAGCGCCGGCGATAACGCGACCGTTGTGGCACCAGGGCAAGTGGCATCCTGCAGTGGTCATCATAAAACCAAGCATCCCGAGCGGGCTGAAGCTAAAGCTTATCGGTGAGCGCGCGCGGGCCGACGGAGGTGACCTATCCTACGACCTGCCGATCGACCGGGTCGTAAATTCCTCGTTCGGCGTGCTCCGCCCGATGCGTTCTTACGCTTCCGCACTGAGCGCACTCGCCGATTTTCTTAAGGAGACCGGGTTCACCGAGGTTGTACCGTGAGCGGCAATCTCCTCGCTCTTAGCGTTGGCCCCGTGCAGGAATTCATCAGCGCGGCGCGGCGCACCCGAGACCTGTGGTTTGGGTCTTATCTGCTCTCCGAGATTAGCAAGGCGGCAGCCAAGGCGGTTAAGGCGCACGGAAAGCTGATCTTTCCCGCGCCGCTGGACGATGCCCAGCTCGATCGCGATTCGTTCAACGTCGCCAACATAATCTTGGCCAAGCTCTCACAGTTCGAACCCGAGCAGGTAGCGCACGCCGCCAAGGCTGCCGCTCAACAGCGTTGGCGCGGGTTCGCTCGGTCCGTGCTGACCCGGTACCAAGACGTGATCCGACAAAGAATCTGGGAAGAGCAGATCGATGACGTGATCGAGTTCTATGCGGCGTGGCATCCCTACGCACCTGAAAGCTACTCGCAAGACCGCGCGGCGCTGATGCGGCTGCTGGCCGCTCGCAAGCTTTGCCGCGACTTTGTACCTGCCAAGGGGCACGCCGGCATTCCCAAGTCATCGCTCGACGGTCTGCGCGAGAGCGTGTTGTTGAAAGAGCGGCTTTACGGACACCGCCGCCCGCTGCGCCTGAGCGAGGGCGAAGAGCTCGACGTCGTCGGGCTGGTCAAGCGCACCTGGGGCCCTGAAGGGCAGGTGGTGCACTACCCTTCGGTGGCGCGCGTCGCTGCGGATCCATGGCTGCGCGGCGCGGAGCAACATCTAAGCCAGCTCAAACAGGCCTGCGCCGAACTAGCCGGTCGAAGGATTTTGAATCGGCTCGACGTATCCCCAGGCGGCCATCCCCATTATGCCCTCTTTCCCTTCGAGGGCACGGCGGTGTTTCGCTCGAGACACCCAGAATTCATCAAGGAGACAGAAATCAAGGATCAAGACCTGAACCCGCTAAGGGCAGCTCTCACAGAGCTGATAGGACAGTACGGCGAGCCCAGTCCATACCTCGCCGTCTTGGTCGCCGACGGCGATCGGATGGGTCAAGCGCTCTCGCGACTTGATTTGCCGAACCAGCACCGCAATTTCTCCCGCGCGCTCGCCAGCTTCGCGAGCAATGCGCGCGATATCGTTAATGCCCATAGCGGCGTTATGGTGTATGCGGGCGGCGACGATGTTCTGGCTTTCTTGCCGGTCGATCGGTGCCTGGGATGCGCCCGCGCACTGCACGACGCCTTCGGCGACGCCCTAGCCGGTAAGACAGCGAAGGGTGCGCCCACTCCTACCTTGTCCGTGGGGCTGGCGATCGCTCATTTCATGGAGCCGTTGGAAGATCTGCTCGACTATGGCCGCCAGGCTGAAAAACACGCCAAGCACCCTCATCCCGAAGATGGCCAGCAGGGGGACCGCGATGGGCTTGCGGTCCACGTCGTCAAGCGTGGGCGAGGGCCAGTTGGATTTCGCGCCAACTGGTCGGAAAACCCGGATCAACACTTGGCGCGGCTGGCCGGTTGGATGCGGTCGGCCGCCATCTCAGGCCGCGTCGCCTACGACCTGCGCAAGCTGGCCGAGGTGTATGACGCGTGGACGGACCGGGCCAGCCTCAGGGATGCGATACAAAGAGACGCCTTATTGCTAATGGCCGGAAAACGGACGGCTGGCACGGCCCAGATCGACGCAATCAACGAACTCATCCGCGAGCGCGTCACGGATGCCGGCGCATTGCGCACCCTGGTTAACGAACTTCTCATAGCCCGGCAGATTGGGGCGGCCATGAGGCAAGCGGAGCCCAACTCGCGCAATTAAGGAGGGACTTCCGCGTGACAATTGTCGAGATCACCTGCCGCGACCCCGTTGTCTCCCGTGACAGCCGTCCTTTTGGCGCCAACCAGGGCAATCGGATGCGCGCGCTGGAGTGGCTGCTACCTTCGGTGGTCGCCGGATCGCTGCGATCGGCCTTGGCGATATCAGCGAACCGTGACTTTTCATCATCGGTCGTTCAGGACTTACTCGGAGTCGGAATTGCCGGGCCGCTTCCGCTCGCCTGTAGGAAGCTGTACTTTCCCGCGCCGCAGGATTGTGTTGTCCATCAAGGGAAGGCGTGGCGCGCGGCGCCGCAAGCATCTCATAGCGGCGGATGCGATTGGCCGTCACCGGGTCTGCGCCCTGTCCAACTGGCCGACCCGCGGGCACCTCAGGACCTGAAGCCCGATCCGGCTCCTGCCTGGTGGCCCGCCGATGAGTGCACCAAATGGCTAGCCGGTGAAGAGATCGCGCTCGATTGCCGCTTCCTGCGCCATCCCAAGACCGATTATCGAACTCACGTGCACATTGATCCGGACGCGGGAGCAGCGGAAGAGGGCGCCCTGTTCACCACCGCCGCGCTGGCTCTCGGTGCTTTGCCTCGACACGGTGCCCCCGCCGGAGCTAATAGGAAGGACCGGTTCTTGCCTATCAAGCTGGCGGCTCGCCTAGACGCCAAAGAGTGGTGCGCCGAGGCGGCAGCAAATCTGGACCTGCTACATCCAATGGGCGGCGAGCGCCGCCTGATCCATTGCAAGACAACAACCGACACACAGGCCTGGCAGTGCCCCAAAACGATCGCGGCGAAGCTGGCGAACGCGCCGCGCGTAAAGATGATGCTGGCCACACCCGCCATCTTCGCGGAGGGTTGGCGTCCGGCGTGGCTAAATAACGAACTGGTCGGCACACCTCCCGGTGCGGCCGTTCGCTTGCGCTTGGTTGGGGTTAGCATCCAGCGCTGGCGAGCGGTTTCCGGTTGGTCGCTGGCGGCGCCGCGCGGCCCAAAACCGATCAAGCGGATGGTTCCAGCGGGCGGCGTTTACTTCTTCGAGACCGAAAACGGGGCCGGCAACGCTTCGGACTTGGCCCACCGCTGGTTGGAATCGGTTAGCGACGACGAGCAGGACCGGCGAGACGGCTTTGGCCTGGCGCTATGGGGTGTCTGGTAGTTACGGGCCGCAGGTAGACGCGATGAAACATACACAGATCTTTTGGCTGCACACGCTGTCGCCAACCCATGTCGGCACCGGCCAGGATGTTGGATATATCGACCTTCCGATCCAGCGAGACAAGGTCACGGGCTGGCCGCTGATTCCGGCCTCCGCATTCAAGGGAGTGTGGGCCGATCATTACGGCGCCACCGAGGCCAAGCGCAACAGTGATAACTACCTCAGACTGGCCTTCGGACGAGCATCCGATCGGGATTCCAAGGAATCCAACGCCGGCGCCTTGATTCCCACCGACGCGCGTCTGGTCTGCCTACCAGTGCGCAGCTTTCAGGGTACTTTCGCCTGGTGCACCTCCCAGCTCGCCCTGCAGCTGCTCCATCGCGATCTCAGCCTCGCCGGCATGGCCGACCTCCCGCCGATTCCGCCGGCGGTTGCTGAAAACCATATTCATCGCACCACAAATACCAAGCTGGAAGACAACGGACGTATTTTCCTGGAAGACCTCGATTTCGAGGGCAACGAGTGCCCCGTAGCCACCGCATGGGCCAAGCGGCTGGGCGACTGGATCTTCGCCGGCGACGAGGACAAAGCCTGGCGCGATCGTTTTGTCGAGCGTTTCGCAATCCTGCCCAATGCAATTTTCGATTTCCTCACGGAAACGGGAACCGAGGTTTCCACCCGAGTAAAGATCGACGACAATTTCAAGACGGTGGCGACGGGTCAGCTCTGGAACGAAGAGGCGTTGCCAGCGGAGACCATCCTCTCGGGACTTATTTGCTGCGATCGAATTTATACTCCCAACGCCGATGTCACGCCGGACGACCTGATTCGCAAGTTCGCCAGCGAAACCCTTGCGCTCCAGATCGGCGGCAAGGCCTCCGTCGGCCGCGGACGCGTGCGATGCGTCTTCAGCCACACCAGCGAGGGGCGCTAATGGAATCAACCAAAAGCCAGAAGATGGCCCAGGCCGCCTTCCAAACAATCGAGAGTCGCGAAATCACTAAGGAGTTTGCCAGTTTCGCCCGCTCCTTCCCAGCGCTGATTCACGCCTGCGGCCTCGCGCAGGCCCTCGCCTTCGGACACGAGAAGCACCCCGAATACTTGAACGATCTGGCGGCGGTTCTGGTTGCGGCAGGCCATCGTGAAGCCTCGTCTGCGGAAAGTCTGGCCGAGGCGACGCGGACGCAGCCCGTTGCGGCCTACGTCCGCCTGAGCCGCAGTGCGCTGCAAGCCGCGGGCTGGCTTAAACGGTACGCCGAGGCTGCGCAGACCAAATGACATTCATGAGACAAGCGATCATCGATCTGGGCCAACGGCGCGAGGCTGGCACCCATCCAGGCCTACTTCTGCAGAAATACCTCTCCGCTCAAAAGGATCCGCAAGAGCGCCGCGCGCTCCTGAGCGCAGCACAGAAGGCAGCGCCAAATACCGGGCCGGTTTATGCCGAAGCCTTCGCGCGCTGGATTCGATCATTTCCCGAGGACGATCTACATCTTGCCCGGCAGCTAACGACGGCCAGCCGGTTGATCGTTGGGCTGGGATCGGAAAATGTCCTGGAGACCGGACTGCGTCTCCATCATACCTACGGCGTTCCGATCATACCGGGCTCGGCGCTTAAGGGGCTGGCTTCCCACTACTGCCATGAGGTCTGGGGACAGCGGCTGGCCCCAGAAGCATCTCAAGAGAATCGGCGCTTCCAACGCCGCGGCGATTACCACACCTTGCTATTCGGCAAAACCGAGGACGGCGGCGTAATCGCCTTTCACGATGCTTGGTTGGTCCCCGAGGCGCTCGACGGTGCCTTGCGCCTAGATGTGATGACGCCGCACCACCCGAAGTGGCAGACTAACGAGGCACCGCCCACTGACTTTGATAGCCCAAATCCGGTCTCCTTTTTGTCGGTGGCTGGCACATTCGAAATTCGCGTTTCCTGGATCGGCCCCACTGGTACACAGCGTGATCTGGCCGAGAGTTGGACCTCGCTCGCGATGAAACTCCTACTAAAGGCCCTGGCCGATTGGGGGGTGGGAGGCAAGACCAGTAGTGGTTACGGGCGGCTGGTTTCCCTCGAAGCGACACAAAGCGGCCCACAGCCGCCGCCCGCCTCTACCAAGACGGTTGTACTGCCGAAAACCAACGAGAGAGTTCAGGCCCGATTGCTCGAACAACGGACCAACAAAGGAGGCTGGAAAGCGGTCCATGAGGGCTCGGGGCTAAGCGGTGCGATTAACAATACGAACGACGTTCCCGCAGACAAGGCGGCGGGCGACATCCTCGAACTCATCGTCGCCCACGTCAATGAACGTGAAATCGGGTTCCGCTATCCTACCGCCGCAGACGAGGCACGCGCCCAGCGGCCGCCAAGCCGAAAGTCCCCTGCCAACCGCGGAGGCAACCGGAGAAGATGATAACCCAGTTGCTGCTTTTATCGACCTGCGGCACCAGCGTGCTTACCAACAACGCCGATAAGGAGACTGAGCGCTGGCTGAAGTCCATCACGAACAATGTGGCGCTGGAAGGCGCGGATGCCGTGCGGCTTGAAGCACATGTGGCTAAGCGCGGCGAGCGCCTGGAGAAAGCCGACGCCTCCGAGCGTCGCCGGCTTAGCGCGGAAATCAACGGGATAAGCGCCGTGCTCGACCGATGGAAGCCAAGCCGCGTTCAGCATCTCTTGGTCCACAGCGACACGGCCGTGGGCAAGGCCGCGGTAGATCTTGTAAAAGCCGTCCTCGATAAGGACGGTCAGCAAGTGCAGCTTTTAACAGCGTCCGGCCTGCGAACCGACAATCTGTTGTCCTTCCGCGAAGCGATCGCCCATCTCACTGTCCAGATTGAAGAATGGATCCCGGGTCATCGGCAGCGCGGCTGGAGAGCGCTTTTCAACCTGACCGGCGGTTTCAAGTCCGTCAACGCCTACCTTCAGGCTCTGGGCATGATTTACGCCGACGGCTGCGTATTCTTCTTTGAGGGCTCTTCTGAACTGATGGAGATTCCCCGCTTGCCAGTACGGCTTGCCGAAGCCGACGAAATACGCCCATACACGAGCGTGTTCAGGCGGCTGAAGCATGGGTATCAGGTTAGCGAGCGCGACGCCGTCGGAGTATCAGATTCGCTGCTGATGTTCGATGACGGTCAGGCCACGACCAGCGTCTGGGGCGATGTCGTGTGGAGCCGCGTGCGCAAAAAGCTGTTTGCGGAGGGCCTGCTCGATCCGCTCTCGCCCAAGCTTGTGATAAGGGAGCCCGTTCGTGAAGCGTTCCGCGAACTGGAAGAGGCGCGGCGGATGCAGGTCAATGACGCCCTCGACGCGCTCTCGGCTCACCTTGACAGGGTGCGCGCGCTGGTGAAATCAGAGGCTTTCAAAAAGCTCTCGGGGAACCCCTCACCTCCCTCAACCCACGAGTTTTATCTCTGGAGCGATGGCGCCGCATGGCGGCTGTTCGGCCATTACGAGAACGAGCGTTTCATCGCCGATTCGCTCGGTCCCCATTTGTGAGTGGCGTCATGCCGAACGATTCACGGTACCTGCTGATCTGCACAGTGGGAGGGAGCCCGGAGCCCATCGTCGAGACGATCCGCCAATGGCAGCCCGCACGGCTGCTGTTGGTGTCCAGCGCGGGCACCAGGGCTGCGGCCGAGGAGATAGCCAAGGGTTGCGGCAGCTTGCCGCCGGGCGCATGGAACAACATAGACGTTGGGGACGCTCAGGATCTGTTCGAGAAATGTGTCAGCCGAATGCGCGGGCTGAACGAAGAGGTTATAGCTTGGCAGAGGAGAGGGCCAGCCCACCAAGTAGTCATCGGCTTTACGGGAGGGACCAAATGCATGTCCGCGGCCTTGGCGCTCGTTGCACGGCGCTGGCCCTGCACATTCTCGTACGTAACCGGCAAGGAGCGGACGAAGGGCGGCGTCGGCATAGTGGTATCCGGGACGGAGCACAGATCGACTCAGAATCCCTGGAACGCGCTGGGTTATCAAGCTATCGAAGATGCTTGCTTGCTATTCGATCGGCAGGCGTTCGCATCCGCCGTGGAACAATTGGATAGCGCACGCCGGGCCGTCGACGACGAGTCCGTCAAGAGGACGCTCTCGACCTTCCATCAGCTCTGCGAAGCATATGGACTATGGGATCGCTTTCAACACGCGGCGGCCCTTTCGCAGCTGAATGCGGCGATTAAGAATAGGAACGACCTGCTGGCCGAGCTGGGAACAACCCATGGTCAGGCGGTTGTCGATAGCATCGAGCGAAACCGTGGGTCTTTGCGGGAACTCGCCAAACCATTATCCCGCCTGACGGTTGCCGATCTGCTGGCCAATGCCCGCAGACGCCGGGACGAGGGGCGCCACGATGACGCGATTGCGCGCCTCTATCGAGCAATCGAGTCGCTGGCGCAGCTAGCCTTGGCCGAACGCCACGCCATCGCGAGCACCGATGATGTGGCGCTGGCGATGGTTCCTGAACCGCTCCGCGAACGCTGGGAGTTACGCGCCGACCGCGGGAAACTGCGCCTCGGCCTGCAGGACGCCTATGAACTCCTGGATGCGCTTGGTGACGAAATAGGCAGGGCATTCAAAGATCTCAACCTCCATGATCGCGAGCGCTCTCCCCTGGCCGCCCGCAACCGCTCGATCCTGGCGCATGGCTTCCAGCCGGCGAGTGAGCAGGACTTCCGTAGGCTTTGGGATGCGGCTATGAAACTCGGCCGCTTCGAAGAACACGAGCTACCGGCTTTCCCGCGCTTGACCAAGTCGTAGGGAATCCTTCGCTGACGCTCAGGATGGCGCAGGGGCAGCCGTGGCCTGGCTTACCCAACCCCTGCGAAAACCCGGATATGAAATCCAGAACAGGGTAGTTCTAACTGGGTGCCTGGCGCGCCGATCTCGCCCATCCTTAGGTTTATCCGCCATCGGCTTGCGGCGCGTGCCACCCACGGTGACGTGAGCTTCAGCGGGGTAGAGCCGCTCGACGTTACTACTAATCGGTACGACTTAAACCAGGTTGAGGTGGCGGTTGGCGGCGTCGTTGCTGACCGTGGTCGCGGGGCGGGTTTTTCTGATTGCGCCGCCCAGCGAAGGATCGCAGGCGACCCACCATACCTCGCCGCGGCGCGGTTCGCCGCGTTCAAGGGATCATTCGACTTTGCCTTCCGCAGCCTCGAAGCTTCGGCTCTTTGCCTCCGCTGGTTATCCGCACACTGCTACACGTCCTTGAAGCGGGCCTTCTTGTTGCCTTCCAGCGACGCCTGAGCCGCCGCCAGCCGCGCGATCGGTACCCGAAAAGGAGAGCAGGAGACGTAATCCAATCCCAAGCGATGACACAACTTGACGCTGTCGGGATCGCCGCCGTGCTCGCCGCAAATCCCCAGCTTGAGCTTGGCATTAGCCTTGCGCCCGCGCTCGATCGCGATCCGCATCAGGCCGCCGACGCCGGCGGCATCCAGCCCCTGAAACGGATCGCGCGCATAAATCCCACGCTCCACATAGGTGCCCAGGAACTGACCGGAATCATCGCGCGACAAGCCGTAGGTCATCTGGGTCAGGTCGTTGGTGCCGAAGGAGAAGAAATCGGCCACGGCGCCAATCTGATCGGCGACGATACAGGCGCGCGGGACTTCGATCATGGTGCCGACCTTGTACTTCAGCCGCACCCCGTTGCTCAGCACCTCGCGCGCCACCGCGTGGATATCCTCGGCCAGCAGCTCCAATTCGCGCCGATCGCCGATCAGCGGGAGCATGATTTCGGGCAGCACCTTGACGCCTTCACCCACCAATTGCGCCGCGGCTTCGAAAATCGCGCGGGCCTGAGCCCGATAGATCTCGGGATACACGATTCCCAGCCGCGAGCCACGCAACCCCAGCATCGGATTGAATTCCACCAACCGATCGCGCGTCTTGGTCAACTGTTCCTGGCTAACGCCGATTTTGGCCGCCAACTCGCGCAGCTCGTGCTCCTCCTTGGGCAGGAACTCGTGCAGCGGCGGGTCGAGCAGGCGGATTGTAACCGGCAGCCCTTCCATCGCGCGCAGGATACCGATGAAATCCGCCCGCTGCATCGGAATAATCTTCGCCAACGCGCGGGCGCGGGCGGCGGCGTCCTCGGCCAAAATCATCTCGCGCACGGCATCGATACGGTCGGCCTGGAAAAACATGTGCTCGGTGCGGCACAGGCCGATACCCTCGGCGCCAAATTGCCGCGCCACCGCCGCGTCATGCGGGGTATCGGCGTTGGCCCGCACTCCCAGCCGTCGCTCCCCGTCGGCCCACGACATGAATTTCTGGAACACCGGCGACATCGCCGCTTCCACCGTCGGCACCATCCCGTCGAACACCTCACCGGTCGAGCCGTCTAGGGTCAGGTACTCACCGCGGTGTAGTACTCGGCCGTTGACCGCCAAACTGCCGGCGCGATAGTCGATATTCAGCTCGCCGCATCCCGCCACGCAGCATTTGCCCATCCCGCGCGCGACCACCGCCGCATGGCTGGTCATCCCACCACGCGCGGTCAAGATCCCCTCGGCCGCCTGCATCCCGTTGATATCTTCGGGCGAGGTCTCGATCCGCACCAGGATCGCCTTGCGCCCGGCGGCGGCCACCGCCACCGCCTCCTCGGCCGAGAACGCCACCTCGCCGGCGGCAGCGCCGGGCGAGGCCGGCAGGCCGCGGCACAGGACGTGTTTGTCGGCTTTGGGATCCAAGCGCGGATGGAGCAGCTGATCCAGTTGCAGGGGCTCGATGCGCCCCAGCGCCGTCTTGCGATCGATCAGCTTCTCGCCCACCATCTCGACCGCGATATTGACCGCGGCCTCGGCCGTGCGCTTGCCGTTGCGGGTCTGAAGCATAAACAGGTGGCCGCGCTCGATCGTGAACTCCATGTCCTGCATGTCGCGGAAATGCTTTTCCAAGCGGCCGGCGATTTTCAGCAGCTCGCCGTAAACCTTGGGAAAGCTCTCCTCCAGGCTCTGATGGTGGGCCTGGCGCTGCGCTTCGGAGACGCCGTTGCGCTGGGCCCAGTGCTGGCTTGCGCGCAAACTGATTTGCAGCGGCGTGCGAATGCCGGCAACCACGTCCTCACCCTGGGCGTTGGGCAGGTATTCGCCATAGATGCCCTTCTCGCCAGTGGCTGGATCGCGCGTGAAGGCGACGCCGGTGGCGCAATCGTCGCCCAGGTTGCCGAACACCATCGATTGCACCGTGACCGCGGTACCCCAATCGTCGGGAATGCCGTTGAGCTTGCGATAGCTGATGGCGCGCTCGTTCTGCCAAGAGCCGAAGACCGCGCCGATCGCCGCCCAGAGCTGTTCGTAGGGATCTTGGGGCACATCATGGCCGGTGCGCCGTTTGATGAACTCGCGGAAATCGGCCACCAGTTCCTTGAGATCGTCGACCGACAGCTCCAGGTCGCCGCTGACGCCGCGCGCCTTTTTCTTATGCTCGATCAGCTCCTCGAACGGATCGGGATCGTGCTTGTCCTCGGGCTTGAGCTTGAGCACCACGTCGCCGTACATCTGGCAGAAGCGCCGATAGGAATCCCAGGCGAAGCGGGGGTTGCGGCTGACCCGCTCCAACCCCACCACGGTCTGATCGGTCAGCCCCAGGTTGAGCACGGTGTCCATCATCCCAGGCATCGAGACCCGGGCCCCCGAGCGAACCGAGACCAGCAGCGGATTGTCGGCCGATCCGAACTGGCGACCGAGCGTTTTTTCTATCCGCGCCACGCTCTTTTCGACCGCCTTCTCCAAGCCCTTGGGATAGCTCTCGTCATGCTCGTAGAAGTAGGTGCAGACGCGAGTGGAGATGGTGAAGCCGGGCGGCACCGGCAACTTGAGCGAGGCCATCTCGGCCAGGTTAGCTCCCTTGCCACCCAACAGTTCGCGCATATCGGCGCGCCCCTCAGCCACGCCACCGCCAAAAAAATAAATCTCGGGATGCAGACGCGCCATCGGCTTCAATTCTCCTCGCTGAGCTTGCTGAACTGATTAAAGGCCGCCGCCAAGCGGCCGTGCAAGAGCACCCGCCCCGCGACTAGCGCTCCCAGCCGATACGCCGGGCGATCTCCTCGCCCAAGGCGCCGACGTGCACGCGCTCCTGCTGCGCTGAATCGCGCGCGCGCAGGGTGACGGTATCGTCGGCCAGGCTTTGATGGTCAACTGTAACGCAAAACGGCGTCCCCACCTCGTCCTGGCGGCGATAGCGGCGCCCGATCGACCCCGCCTGATCATAGGCGGCGTTGAACCGCCGCTGCATCGCCTGGTAAATCGCCTGCGCCTTCTCGGGCATCCCACCCTTGCGCAAGAGCGGAAACACCGCGACCTTCACCGGTGCCAGGCGCGGGTCCAGCCGCAACACGATGCGCTCTTCGTTATCCATCACGTCTTCATCATAGGCGTCGAGCAAGAAGGCCAGCAGGGCCCGATCGACCCCGGCCGCCGGCTCAATCACCCAGGGACGAAAGCGGCTACGGCTCTCCTCGTCGAAATAGCTCAAGTCGTGCCCGCTCATCTCGGCATGGCGGTCCAGGTCGAAACTGCCGCGCTTGGCCACTCCCTCCAGCTCACCCCATCCAAAGGGGTAGAGGTACTCGATATCGGTGGTGCCGCGCGAATAATGGGAGAGTTCGTCGGCGCCGTGAGGGCGGCGGCGCAAATGGTCGGGCCGCAGCCCGAAATTGAGGTACCAGCTGAAGCGCTGCTCCAGCCAGTAATCGAACCACTGAGCTTCCTGCGCCGGATCGGGCTTGATGAAGAATTCCATCTCCATCTGCTCGAACTCGCGGGTACGAAAGACGAAATTGCCCGGCGTGATCTCGTTGCGAAAGGATTTGCCGATCTGAGCTATACCCAAGGGCAATTTGACGCGCTGGGTATCCACGATGTTGGCGAAGTTGACGAAAATTCCTTGCGCCGTCTCCGGGCGCAGATAGACCGTGCTGGCGGTGTCCTCCACCGGCCCCATGAAGGTCTTGAACATAAGGTTAAATTGGCGCGCCGCGGTCAGCTCGCCGCCGCAGGCCGGACAACGCGCGCCGACCTGGTCGGCGCGAAAGCGCTGCTGACAGCTTTTGCAATCCACCAGCGGATCGGTGAAGTTCTGCAGATGGCCGGAGGCCTCCCAGGTGCGCGGATGCATCAGGATGGCGGCGTCGATGCCGACCACGTCGGCACGCCGTTGCACCATCTCGCGCCACCACGCCTCCTTGACGTTGCGCTTGAGTTCAACCCCCAGCGGCCCGTAATCCCAAGTCGAGCCCAGGCCGCCATAGATGTCGCTGGAGGGAAAGATCAGGCCCCGCCTCTTGCACAGGTTGACCAGTTTTTCCATCGTAACCCGAACCGGCGCGGTGGGGGTGGTTTGTTCCTGGGACAAGCTTCCCTCCTGCTGATACGGCCGCGCTCAGGCGCGACGCGAAGCATCAATCTTAACCGCGGCTTGCGCTCGGCGCGAGAGTAGGACGGGGGTCAGGCCGCACCGGCGCCAAAGGCGCTCGAAAAGATTACACTAACGGGGTCGCGCACCGGACCACGGGGCGCGCAAAGGACTATCATGAGGCGAGGCGGCATCTATCTGGGCCTGATCGCGATTGTGGCGCTGGTGAGCGCTGGCTGCGGCCATTACCTGCGCGCCAGCGGCGGACAGACCAGCGTGGCGGTCTATCCCGACGAGGCTACCTTCGTCAAGGTCAAAAGTCTGGAGGGCCAGGGCGGCCCGATGGCGATCGTGGGAAATCTGGGGGAAAACGTCCTGGCCAAAAGGCTGGACGATCGCACGCGGGTGCGGATTATTTCACGCGATCATCTCGGTGCTCAAATCGAGGTAATCGAGGGTCCCAACAAGGGGTATCGCGGCTTCGTCCCCAAATCCAATCTGGGCTGAGCCTGTGGCTAAGCGAGAGAGAGGGATAGGTGACTTCAGATCGCGTTGGGACCGCGCTCACCGGTACGAATGCGCACTACCTCTTCCATCGGCAACACGAAGATCTTGCCGTCGCCGATCCGTCCGGTGCGGGCCGCGCGCTCGACCGTCTCCACAACCTGAGCGGATAGTTCGTCGGCTACGATAATTTCTAGCTTGACCTTGGGAAGAAAATCGACCACGTATTCAGCGCCGCGGTAAAGCTCGGTATGTCCCTTCTGCCGGCCGAAGCCCTTGACTTCGCTAACCGTCAGTCCTTGCACACCGATGCTGGAGAGAGCTTCTTTGACCTCGTCCAGCTTGAACGGCTTGATGATCGCCTCAACCTTTTTCATAGTGTTTGATCTCCCTCATACCCCAGGGCGGTAAATTGCCTACCGCCATTTTGCCGCGCGACCATCCTGAACCTTAAGTATAGCGTACCCCCATCCCGATGCCATCTCGTGCCGACCACCCTTAATGGCGCGGTGCCACCCGAGCCCAGGACGCAACCTCGATGCCAAGTCTAGCCGCACCGCTTGCCTTGGCGGAGAGCGGCTTGATGGTGAAAATTCGAGCGATTGCCGGGTGGCTAGGCAGCCGCTGGCGCCATTTATCCGTCGGAAACGCCATGCGTCAGCCTGAACTCAGGTTCCTGGCCGCGGATCAGCCGGCGCAGATTGTGCCGATGGCGCCACAGCACCAACAGCGCCATCGCCAACCCCAGATGCAAGAAGTTGGCCGGATAACCCCACAGTCCTAGCACCAGCGGCAGGGCGATGGCGGCACTGACCGAGCCCACCGAGACAATCCGGGTCAGCGCCAGCCCCAGCACGAAGATCAGCAGGATCATCACGGCCACCGGCGGCGCCAATCCCAGCCAGATGCCCAACCCCGAGGAGATCCCGCGCCCACCGCCGAAGAACAAGAAAATCGAATATAAGGAGCCCAGAAAGGCCGCCAGCGCAATCAGCGTCAGACCAGCGGGGCTCACCTCCAAGACGCGTCCCCCCATCACCGGCACCAAGCCCTTGAGGACGTCGCCCAGGAAGGTAATCGCCGCCGCCCGGCCGCCGATGCTACGGGCGACGTTGGTCATCCCGACGTTGCCCGAACCCACGGCACGCGGGTCAACCCCAAAGGCTTTTCCGACCCACACCCCGACGGGAAGCGAACCGATCAAATATGCGAGAATCAAGACCCCCCAGGAGGCTAACGCAACCATCCCGCCCTCCGCCGCAGCGGCCTAAACCTACGTGTTGCCAACGGCGCCGGCTGGCCGCCTCGGGGAGGCCCGGCGCCCTTGGCCTGATAGATGGTCGGGGTGACTGGATTTGAACCAGCGACTCCTGCGTCCCGAACGCAGTGCTCTGGCCAGGCTGAGCTACACCCCGGCAACGGTCGAACCCACGCTCGACCAAGCCAACCTTATAGCATCGGCGCGCCGCACAAAGCGAGCCGCACCCTGGGAAGCTAATCCTAGCGTCGGGACGGGCGCCTTGCCCGTGATCCAAACACGTGAGCGGGCGGGCTCGGGCAATCATCTGGCAAGACCGATGCTTAAGTCCGTGGGCCATCCCCGACCCAGGGCCCCCACAGCCAACGCCGCCTCTTACACAAATTCCGCGACGCCATGCTGGCAGCCGGCGCGTCAGATAATCAGAGAGAACACCATCAGCCGCAGCTCCACCCCTGACCAGGCGAGACGCCCGTCCGCGGTTCAGGGGCGCCAGTACGCAAAGGCCATCGCGTTGCCGGTTCCAGCCTCGGAGCGATAGCACGGCACATAATCGACCAGCTTCATGTCGTACTTCAGCTCGGCCATCGCGCCCGCCAGCGGAATCCAGTTCTTCACCTCCGAGGTCCCGGCCTGGTAGGTGTTCTCGCCTAGGGCCGCCAACTTGTCCACCCGCCGCTCGCGCATCGCCTCGATAATGGTCCGATCGACTTCTTCGTCGATCACGAAATGGGTCAGGCCACCCGATGCAATCAGGGCTACGCGCGCGTTGCTCTTCCAGGCTTTGATCGCCTTGAGCACGGCCTGGCCGAACTCCTGACAGCGCTCCACCGTAGGCTGATTGGGCGGGTAGAAGGTGTTGATTAGCAGCGGCACGCTGGGCACGGGACGATCCGACATGATCCGGCGATAGACGAAGCCGTAGGCGTGCGGAATGGTCTGATGGTTGGGCGGCAGCGCGCGCATCGCGCAGACGTCGAACCGCTCGGCGATCAGCCGCTCGATAAGATGCAACCCCAGCGCCGGTTGTCCGGAATAAACCGCGCCCTCGGGCGGGATATGTCCGGGCACCGAGATAGCGATTCCGGGCGGCATCCGCTCCAGATGCTCGCGGCTGTGCATCTGGTTGGGAATAGTCTCGCCCCAATAGACCGCGAAGGCGGGATTAAGCTCGGGCTTGAAGACTTCGTTCTGGTCGTCGCCGAAGATCACCGCCACATCGGGTTTGACTTCGTCAAAGACCGCGGCCAGCTTGGCCAACGCTTTCTGGCAGGCGTCGTAGCGTGCGCGCTTGACCTCGTCGGTAAGTTGGCGCTCTAAATGCTCGCCCGCGCGCATCGCCACCAAATCCTCGAATTTGCGCTTGCTGCCCTGATACCACAGCTCGTCGCGCTTGCGATCGTGCAAGACGCGCTGATACCAAGTCTCCGGCGGCATCGTCAGCATCGGTCCATGCGAGGTGCCGATTCCCAACACAATCTCTGCCATCGGATCTCCTCCCGTCACGCCGCTAGCGAGGTACGCGGCCGACGAGCCGATCTGTGGCACCGGCGGGTCGCGCCGTCAAGGACAAGCCGCCTCGCGCTGGCGGAAAGGGTCGGAGCGGCTTATTCCCAAACCGCCTGAGCTTGGATCAATTGTTGCTGTTCGGCGGCCGACAGGCCCAGGACTTCGCCCAGCACGTAGTCGCGATCTTCGCCGATCTTGGGTGAATGGCGCAGCGGCGGGCGCGCGGTATCGGAGTAGCGAAAGGGCAGCGTGATGGCTTCGGTGCCGCCACCCTCGGGAAAGCTGACCGGCTGCCAGAACTGGCGCGCCTTGAGCTGGGGGTCGCGCTCGCACAAATCCTTCGCGTTGGCCACCACCCCGGCCGCGACCCCTGCTCGCTGCAGCCGTTCCATCAAGGCGGCGGCAGTGAACTGCACGGTCCATTCGTTGATGTGACGGTCGAGCGCCTCGCGATTGGTGATACGCGAAAACAAGGTATGGAAGCGCGGTTCGGAGGCCCATTGCGGCGATCCCATCGCCGCCACCAGCCGGCGCCATTCGGTATGGGAGCGCACCGAAATGGCCACCCAGCGATCGTTGTCATCGCCTTCGGCCTGACATCGATAGGCCCCGTGCGGGGCCGCCGGAGTCTCCTGGGGACGCCAGCCCGAGGGCTGCTGAACCCGCCCGTTGACGCTCTGGTCGAGCACCGTTACTCCCAGCACGCCAACCAGTGCCTCAAATTGCGACAGATCAATAAATTGTCCCTGGCCGGTGCGGGCGCGATGCCACAACGCAATCAAGGCGGCGAGCGCCGCGGTATGGCCGGCAACCATGTCGGAGAAGGAATAACCGAACCCGGCGGGGCGCTCGTCGGTGGCCATTTTCATGGTGATTCCCGACCAGGCCTGCAGGGTAGCGCCGTAGGTGACGTAATTGGCCAGCGGCCCGCTATGACCCATCCCAGACATCGAAAGACAGATAATGTCGGGCTTGACCTTCACCAGGCTTTGATAATCCATCCCCCATTGGCCCATCACCCGGGCTGAGAAATTATCGACCACGATATCGCCCACCGCGACCAGCCGCTTGGCCAGCGCGACCCCCTCGGGCCGGTTCATGTTGACCGCGATGGAGCGCTTGTTGCGGTTGAGCTCCGCCCAGGTACCCACCCGGCGTTGCATCACCGCCTTGCGTTCGACCTTGATAACCTCGGCGCCGTGATCGGCCAGCATCCGCGTCGCCAAGGGACCTGCGACCACCCAGGTAAAATCGATGACGCGCACTCCGCGCAGCGGCAGATCCATTCAGCACACTCCCTCGGCGTGCAGTACTTCTAGCTCCTCGACGCTGATTCCCAACTCCTGGGTGAGCACGTCGCGGGTATGCTCGCCCAGCAGCGGCGGCCGGCGATAGAGCCGCCAGGGGGTAGCGCCGAATTGATAAGGCGCGCCGGGATAGAGGAATTGGCGGCCCAATTCGGGATGGTCCACCGCGACGAAATAGCCGCGCGCCGCCAGTTGCTGGTCGTCGAGCAGCTCCTCGGTGGAGCGCACTACCGAGAACGCCAGGCGCAAGAGCTGAGCCTGCTCCAAGGTCTCTTGGGCGGTGTGATGCTTGATCCAGGCGTCGATCACGTCGAACATGTGGGCGGCATGAGCCCGCCGGTACATCGGGTCCTGCCATTGCGGCTCGACCAGATCCTGGGCCGCATTTTCGGATTTCAGCCATTCCAACAGAGTGTTGAAATCGCCCAACGTACAGTTGAGCAGATAGCGTCCGTCGCTGCATCGCACCGCGCGAAAGCCACCGGTCCAATGCTGGGTGCCGCGGCGCTGCTCACTGATTTGGAATTCGCGCCACTGGCCGGGCACTTGCTCCAGGCCGCAGACCGTAGCCTCGTGGATACTGAGGTCGATCCATTGGCCGCGTCCCTCGCGGAGCCGTCCGAACAGGCCACACATGATCGCGCAGGCGCCCATGATAGAGCCGAAATGATAGGCCTGCAGTCCCAAGGGACGCAGCGGCGGCTCGCCGGGAAAACCATTGACGTAGAGCATCCCGCCCAGCGCGCTCAAGATCGAGTCGTCGGCCAGATAATCGCGGTAGGGTCCGGTTTGGCCAAAGGGGGTCAGCGAGCACAGGATCAGGGCCGGATTGCGCTGGCGCAGAACATCCCACGCCAAGCCCAGCCTGTCGAGGAAACCAGGGTCGAAACTTTCGATTACCACGTCGGCCGATTCGACCAGCCGCAGCAACAGTTCGGCGCCGCGAGCATGGCCGAAATCCAGCACAATCGAGCGTTTGTTGAGGTTGTAGAACCAGAATTTCAGACTGCGGTCGGGATGGGGCTGGTCGCCGGCGAAAGGGCCCAGCGTGCGGGTCGGCTCGCCGCCGGGTGGCTCGACCTTGATTACGTCGGCGCCCATGTCGGCCAGCATCCGCCCACACAGCGCGCCGCGTAGCCCGGTCAGATCCAAGATGCGCAATCCCGCCAGCGCGCCCTCGCTTGCCACCATTAGCCCCGCGTCAGCAAACCTTGTCCCCGCCGTCGGGGGGAACTATCTGTAAGCTGGGTGCCACTTCCTGCAGTGTCTCTCCCTTGGGCCCGGTACGCCGCCCGGGGCGCAGGTAAATTGTCTCCAGCGTATCGGGATTGACCCAGCGCACGCCCAATGCGCAAGGCTTGGCCTGGCCGTCGTCGTCGGTGGGACGCAGGCCGAGCCCATTGTGATCGAAATAGGTAACTTTTCTAAGCGCCATCGCTTGCTTTCCCCTCGATCTACTTACTTCGGACAGCCGCCGCGGCTCGGCAACCTGCCATCTTATGAGCCAGCGCGGTCTTTTTCAAATCGCCTCGAGCGCCCGAGGACAAGGCAATCGCCATAGTGGAATTATAGCGCAAACTGGAGATGTTCTCGCCTAACTGTTGCATTGGCGACCTATCAAGCAATATATGGAACCGGCGAATTGGGGGATCGCCGCTTACGATGGAGTCACGTCCGGGCTTAAGGGCTACCGTGCCCAGCCACGCTGGCCAGCGCCACTCTTGGTGGCTGCATGGCTTGTTGGCCATACTGTGGGCGGGCTGCATGATCGGCCCCGACTATCACCGCCCGCCAACCATGGTGCAGACCTCCTGGGTCGAAAAAGGTAGCCCCGCCCTGGATACCAGCCATCAACAGTATCGCGACTGGTGGCAGGTCTTTAACGATCCGCTGCTGACCGAACTGATCAACCTGACTTACGCGCATAACTTGACCGTGCAAGCGGCCGGCGCGCGGGTTTTGGAAGAACGGGCTCAGCTTGGCGAGGCCTTGGGCGAACTCTACCCACAGCAACAAACCTTGAGTGCCGGGCTCAACTACAACCGGCTGCCGGTCACCCTTCCCTTCAAACTGTTCAATAATCAGTTCTGGGAAGACACTTTCGAAGTTCAAGCCGGATGGGAGCTGGACCTGTGGGGCAAGATCCGCCGCGGCATACAGTCTGCCGATGATAACTACCTGGGCGCCGTGGCCAATTACGACGAAGTGCTGGTAACCACCACCGGCGACGTGGCCAGCACCTACGTTGAGATTCGCACCATCCAGCAGCAGCTCCAGTATGCCCGCGCCAACGTCGTGGTCGAGCGGCAATCGCTGGCGATCGCCCAGGCTCGCTACGAGGGCGGGGTGGTCACCCAGCGCGACGTCGATCAGGCGCAAAACGTGCTGGCCACCACGCAGGCTGCGATTCCGCAGCTTCAAGCCCAGCTTCAGCAAAGTGAGGATGCGCTGGCGGTGCTGTTGGGCATCACCCCGGCGGCCGCCTCGGATCTCGTGGGAGCCAACGGACCAATTCCCACCGCTCCGCTGCGCGCCGCGGTGGGGATTCCCGCCGATCTGCTGCGTCGGCGCCCAGACTTGCGCCTAGCCGAACTGCAAGCCGCCGCACAATGCGCGCAAATCGGAGTCGCCAAGGCGGATTTGCTACCTGCGCTGACCTTGGTTGGCAACCTCGGGACGATCGCTACCACCGTGGTCGGTGGCAGTCTGGATAGCGTCTTCAACGGCCAGAGTCTGGCCTGGGCGGCGGGCCCTTCGCTGTCGTGGAGCATCCTAAATTACGGTCAGATTACCAATAACGTGCGCTACCAGGATGCGCGCTTTCAGGAATTGCTGATCGATTACCAAAACGCTGTGCTCAAGGCACAACAGGAAGTCGAAAACGGCCTGGCCAGCTTCGTCGCCGCGCGCCGCCAAGTCTTCTACCAGACCCGCGCGGTGCGGGCCGCCGCTGACGCGTTGGCAATCGCCAATACCCAATACGCGCAGGGCACGGTGGATTTCACCACCGTGCTGACCGCCGAACAGAATCTGTACGAGTCGCAGAACAGCCTGGCGATTGCCAACGGCGCGGTACCGCTGGGGCTGATCGCAACCTATCGCGCCCTTGGGGGCGGCTGGCAGCTTCGTCTGGGACACGATTTTCTGCCCGCGCAAACCCGCGCCGAGATGACGGCGCGTACCAACTGGGGCGCGATCTCGCGCCCGCAGGCACCCGGCCTGCCCGGGCCCGGCGATCAAGGAGGGCTCGTGCGCCCGCCCGAGTTCTAAGGAAACCGATCGAAAGTGCAAGACCCGCGTATGAGCGAACGATGGCGTTACGTCCCAGCCGCCAGATGGGCGGCATTGATAGCCGCAATCATGCTGCTGGCAGGTTGCGGTCCCAAGCCCACACCCCCAGGGCTGCAGCCACCGGTGGTCACGGTGGTGCAACCGATCCGCAAAAGCGTCGCCGATTACCTGGACTTCACCGGCAATACGGTCCCCTTCAACTCGGTCAAACTGGTGGCGCGAGTGGAAGGCTATCTGGAAAAGATCCATTTCATCGACGGCCAGGAGCAGAAAAAAGGAGCCTTGCTCTTTACCATTCAGCAAAGCCAGTACCAGGCCCAGGTCGCCCAGGCCCAGGCCCAGGTAATGGCGCAACAGGCCGCGCTGGAACATGCCCGGGTCGAGTACGCGCGCTACTCGGGGCTTGAAAAGAAACATGCCGCGACTCAAACCGAAGTCGATTCGTGGAAATTTCAAAGCCAGTCGGCGACGGCGGGCCTGTTGGGCGCGCAGGCGCAATTGGCCCTGGCCAAGCTCAATTTGAGTTACACCGAAATTCGCGCCCCCTTTGACGGCTGGATTGGGCGCCATCTGGTCGATCCCGGCAACGTGGTGGGCGCGGCCGGCCATCAGACCACGCTGGCGGAAATCGACCAGCTCGATCCCATCTATGTTTACTTCACGATCAACGAGCGCGACCTGTTGCGCGTCATCAGTCAGCGCAAACGGGAGGGGCTCAAGCTGGAGCAGCCTTTTGTGGCGGCCTATTTCGGCTTGGCCAACGAGACGGGCTTTCCGCACGCGGGACGGTTGGATTTTGCCTCGATCGCGGTGGCTCCAACCACCGGCACGCTGCAGGTACGCGGCATCTTTCCCAATCACGACCTCACCGTGCTGCCCGGCCTGTTCGCGCGCGTGCGCGTGCTGGCGCCGCAAACCCGCGACGCCCTGCTGATCCCGGGCGACGCGCTGAGCTTCGATCAGCAGGGCGAGTACGTGCTGGTGGTCAATGGGCAAAACGTGGTGGAACGACGCGCGGTCAAAAGCGGCTTTCAGGTGGGCGACTTGATCGTGATCGAAAAGGGCCTGACTCCCCGCGACCGGGTCATCGTGGAAGGACTGCTGGAGGCGATTCCGGGACGCAAAGTCAATCCGCAGCCCCAGAGCGCGCCCGCCGTCGCCGGCTGAGCGCGAGCCGGGCCCAAGCGATGGCGAAATTCTTCATTGAACGGCCCATTCTGGCCAATGTGATCGCGATTCTTACGATCGTGCTGGGGTTGGTGTGCCTGCTCAAGCTGCCGGTCACCCAATATCCCAATATCGTTCCGCCCACCATCCGCATCAGCACCAACTATCCCGGCGCCAGCGCCGAAGTGGTGGCCACCACCGTGGGCATCCCGATCGAGGCCGGGGTCAACGGCGTCGAAGGCTCGCTGTACATGCAATCCACCAGCGGCAGCGACGGCAGCTATGCCCTGACCGTGACCTTCGCGGTCGGCACTGATCTGAACGCCGCGGTGGCACTGGTCCAAAACGCGGTCAGCGGCGCGCTCTCCCAACTGCCCAGCGAGGTTCAGCAGCAAGGGGTGAGCGTGCAAAAGGTCAGCACCAACGTGCTGATGATAGGTTCGCTGTATTCGGAGCAAAACCGCTTCGACGACACCTTTCTGAGCAACTACGCGATCATCAACCTGCAAAATCCCATCGCGCGGCTGCCCGGGGTGGGCGGCGTGCAGGTGCTCGGGGCCGGGCCCTACAGCATGCGGATCTGGCTGGACCCGGTGAAGCTCAAGGCCTACGGCTTGACCGTGCTCGACGTGCAGAACGCCATCCAGAGCCAGAACGTCGATGTCGCCTCGGGCCAATTGGGTGGTCCGCCGGTGCCCAAGAACCAGATCTTCCAGTTCACCGTCAACGCCCTGGGCCGGCTGTCCGAAATCGCGCAGTTCGAGAATATTATTTTGAAGGTCAAGCCTCCGCCATCTCAATTCGAGCAGACCGAACTGCCCGCCAGCCCCTCTCAGACCGCCGATCTGGTTCGAATCAAGGATGTGGCGCGGGTGGAACTCAGCCAACAGGCCTTCACGACCTTTTCGGGATTGAGCGGGCGCCACGCCGCTCAGATCAACATTTATACCCTACCCGGCGCCAACGCCTTGCGCGTCGCGCAAGAGGTGCGCGAACAGATGGCGCGGATGGCCAGCAAGTTTCCGCCCGGCCTCAAATACATCGCGCTGCTGGATACCTCCAGCTTCGTGCGCGACTCCATCCACGGGGTTTACGAAGCGCTGATCGAGGCCGGCGTGCTGGTGCTGCTGGTAATCATGCTCTTTTTGCAGAACTTCCGCGCCACCCTGGTTCCCGCCACTACCGTGCCGGTGACGATTATCGGCGCCTTCGCCGCGATGGCGCTGCTCGGCTTCACGGTCAACCTGATGACCCTGTTCGCGCTTATCCTGGCCATCGGCATCGTGGTCGATGACGCAATTGTCATCGTGGAGAACGCGGCGCGTTATATCGAGTTGGGACTGACGCCCAAGGATGCCGCGATCAAGGCGATGAGCGAGCTCACCGGGCCCGTGCTCGGCATCACCCTAGTGCTGACCGCGGTGTTCCTGCCCGCCTCCTTTCTGCCCGGCATCACTGGCCAGATGTTTCGCCAATTCGCGCTGGTGATCGCCGCCACCGCAGTAATCAGCGCGCTCAACGCGCTCACTCTCAAGCCCACCCAGTGCGCGCTCTACTTGCGGCCGATTCCCAAGGGGCGGCAGGTCAACTGGTTTTATCGCGGCTTCAACCGCCTCTATGGGGCGTTGGAAGCCAGCTACATCGGGCTGGTGAACCGGATGGCGCGACGGCCGCACGCGATGGCCGGAATGTTTTTGGTGGTCGTCACGATCGCGGGCTACCTCTTCGCCCACCATCCCACCGCTTTTCTCCCGCCCGAGGATCAAGGCTACTGCATCGTGGTCGCAGAACTGCCGCCCGGGGCCGCGCAACCGCGCCTGCGCGAGCTGGCGGCGCGGATGGCCAGCGTGCTCAAGCAGCTCCCCGAAATCAAGGGTTGGATTACCAGCGGCGGCTACTCCGACCTGGATCAAGCCACCTTGTCCAATGTGGTGACCACGTACGTGATGTACCAGGACTGGGGCAAGCGGCCCGAGGGATTCTCCCAGAATGCGTTCGTCAGCGAGCTGCGCCGGCGCCTGCAAGCCATCCGCAGCGCCCGCTTCGTGGTCGAGGTCCCGCCGCCGATTCCCGGCCTGGGCCAGGGCGGCGGTTTTCAGATGATGATCGAGGAGCGCGGCAACGGCGGCCTCAACCATTTGCAGAGCGGGGTGGAACAGGTGCTGATGGCGGCCGCGGCCCAGCCCGGCCTGCGCGGCGTCACCACCACCTTCAACGCCAACAGTCCACAGCTCTACCTGGATCTGAATCGGACGATGGCCCAGTCGCTGGGCGTGTCACTCAACGACGTCTTCCAAACCCTGCAAACCTATCTAGGCTCCAACTTCGTCAACCTGTTCAACAAGTTCAATCAGAGCCTGCAGGTGCGGGTGCAGGCCGGGGCCGAGTACCGGCGCCAGCTTAGCGACATCTCCAACCTCTACGTCAACAATCGCTACCACCAGATGGTGCCGCTGGGCAGCCTGCTCGACGTACATCGCACCCTGGGCTCCGAGCTGCTCACCCGTTACAACCTCTATCCCGCCGCACCGGTAATTGGACAAGCCGCGCCCGGCTTCAGCTCGGGTCAGGCCCTGAGTCTGATGGAGCAAGCGGCGAGCACCCGCCTGCCGCTGGGGATGGATTATGAATGGACCGGACTGGCCTATCAGGAAAAGCTCATCAGCAATCAAGCCTACCTCATCTTCGCGCTCTCCATCATACTGGTTTATCTGGTGCTGGCGGCCCAATACGAGAGCTGGAGCGATCCGGCAGCGGTGGTGCTGACCGTGCCGATGGCGCTGGTGGGCGTGATCGTGGCCCTGCTGGTGCGCAATTTTCCCACCGATCTCTACACCCAGATAGGGCTGGTCCTGATGATCGCGCTGGCCGCCAAAAACGCCATCCTGATCGTCGAGTTCGCTCGCGACCTCAAGGCGCAGGGAATGGAAACCACCGCCGCCGCGGTGGAAGCCACCCGCCGGCGCTTTCGCCCCATCCTGATGACCTCCATCGCGTTCATCTTGAGCGTGGTCCCGCTACTCACCGCCCACGGCGCAGGCGCGGCCAGTCAACAGGCGCTGGGCACGGTGGTGTTCGGCGGGATGCTGGCCTCTACCCTGCTGGCGATTCCCTTTGTGCCGATCTTCTACATCGTGATGGAAGAGGTCAGCGGCGGTGGGCGGGACAAATCGACCAAGGCCGCGCCCAAGCCGAGCGTGGAGTAAGGGTGAGCGCGGCCCATGTCGAGATTCTTCATCGAGCGGCCGATCCTTTCCAACGTAATCGCGATCGTGATCGTGCTGCTGGGTGCGGTCTGTCTCTATTCGCTACCAGTGGCGCAATACCCTGAAATCGTTCCGCCCACCATCCAGGTCAGCGCCAACTACGCCGGCGCCAGCGCGGCCGTGGTCGCCAGCAATATCGGCATCCCGATCGAGCACGCAGTCAACGGGGTGGAAGATTCGCTCTATCTGGAATCCACCAGCGGCAGCGACGGCAGCTACACCTTGACCGTCACCTTCGCCATCGGCACCGACCTTAATCACGCGCTGGTGCTGGTGCAGAACGCGGTTAACAGCGCGCTACCCCAGTTGCCGCCCGAGGTTCAGGCACAGGGCGTCAACGTGCGCAAGGTCAGCACCAACATCCTGCTGATCGAAAGCCTCTATTCCGAGGACAATCGCTTCGATAGCGCCTTCCTCAGCAATTACGCGCTGATCAACCTGCAGGCGCCGTTGGCGCGGCTACCTGGCGTGGGCCAGGTTTCGGTCTTAGGCGGCGCTCCCTACAGCATGCGGGTATGGCTGGACCCGGCCAAGCTCAAGAGCTACGACCTCAGCGTTGGCGACGTGCAACAGGCCATCCGGCAGCAGAACCTACAGGTCGCCGCCGGCCAGATAGGCGGCGCGCCGGCGCCAGCGGGTCAGCGCTATCAGTTCACCATCACGACCCTGGGGCGGCTGTCAGAGGTTTCGCAGTTCGAGGACATCGTCGTCAAGAGCGAGCCCGCGAGCACCCTGCCCGGCCAGCCCACACGCCTCAGCGCTGCGCTGGTGCGCATCAAGGACATCGGCCGGGTGGAACTGAGCCAACAAAGCTTCGGGCTATTTTCCAACCTTAGCGGCAAGGAAAGCGCGCATATCGCGATCTATGCGCTGCCCGGCGCCAACGCGCTGGCGGTCGCCGCGCAATGCCGCCGCGAGGTGGCGCAGATGAGCCGGAGTTTTCCCACTGGGCTGAAATATCTGACCCTGTTCGACACCACTTTGTTCATCAACCAGTCGATCCATTCGGTCTATGAGACGCTGATCGAGGCCGGCGTGCTGGTTCTGATCGTGATCATGCTTTTTCTGCAGAACTTCCGCGCCACCCTGGTTCCCGCCAC
>Ga0070737_10000407_pt1 | contig 95908 bp, 92 predicted proteins | sample Coa_R1_10_FD_66438 | JGI IMG/M metagenome (GOLD analysis project Ga0070737, IMG submission 66438) | Surface soil microbial communities from Centralia Pennsylvania, which are recovering from an underground coalmine fire - Coalmine... | ecosystem: Environmental > Terrestrial > Soil > Unclassified...
TGCGGACGCGAACGCTCGCACTGGACGCACGACGTCACGCCGAAGATGCTGCATGACGCGCTCGTGCGCGCCGAAACGCTGGATGCCGACGGCAACCTTGCCGAAGCGAAAATGGCGGTGTGGGAATACGTCGCGCTCCTCGAGCAGCACGCGGAGAATCTCCGATACAAGAACGACGTCTTGCAGAGCGAGCGCTGCGGCTTTCGCTTTCACCTCGCTCACTTCTGCCGGTGCATCGCAGAACGCATCAGTTACGAACGGCACCTCTTGACGGACGAGATCGACGCCTATCTCGTCACGTCCTCGCGTACGCGCCTCGCGCTCGCGCATACGCTCCAGCGCTGCGCGCACATCATACTGCACGGCCCCTTCGCTCCGTTCCCGACGGATGAGACCGACCCCATACCGTTCTGATCGCTGATTGGACGCGACGTTCACCGGACGAGTGAATGGATGAGGCGAGTCGATGCCGGGCGGCTTCTTTGGGCGCAACCGCCCGGACAACGGGCAACGCTGTAAGAAAGTGGGATCCAACCAAAGATGCTCAATATCTCGATTCGTTCGGGACGCGTCGTCGCGGACGCTGTGACCACCACCGTCGGTGGCGACAAGCAGAAGACGACGTTTTCGCTCGCCGTGAACTACGGACGTGGCGACAAGCAGAACGTCAGCTACTTCGACTGCCTCGTGTGGGGCAACTTCGGTGCGAAGATGGCGCAGTACCTCAAGAAGGGTACGCACATCATCGCGCGCGGACACGACAACGTCGACGCGTACGAGAAAGACGGACAGAAGCGCAAATCGTACACGTTCGTCGTGGACGAGATCGACCTGCTCGGGTCGAAGCGCAACGCCGAAACGGCGGCTGCCTAACCAGCCTCCACGCGAGATCTGCGTCTCGCGATCAGAGCACGAGTGAGAGGGGTTCGCGCGAACCCCTCTTTTTTTTTCCGACGCTGTGGGCGAAGATGCCCGCGCAAAAAAGCTGGTTGCGGCGGCCGGTCTCTCTACGAGACCGCCGCAACAACGTCGGGATGGCGATGACGATGCGGTCGTAAGATACGAAGGGTTGGCGTCACCCGTTCAGACGCCACCGGATCAAAAAGACGCTCTCCGGTTCAGGTCGCTAGGACTGAACGAGCGTCACCGCTGGGGACCAGGAATCGCCGTGCGCGAGAGATGGTTCAACTCCATCATCCCCGACTCGAAACCTGAGGAGACTGTCATGGGTGTCGTCATTGCGCTTCCGCGCGTGCAACTTACGAGCGTCATTCGCGAGGCGAAAGTCCTGCGCGCAAGCATCGGCTTTCCCAGCGGAAATCCGCTGCGGGGGTGCGGGCCGCTCGTCGAGGAGCTGCGCATGGAAATCCAACTCGCTGACGAGTTGGGAGAGGCGCTCATCCGCCTGCGCGACGGCAGCGACATCCGGCGCTTCATCGCCTATACCGGCGTGCGTTCCACCGGCGATTTGGTCGGACGTTCGATTGGTGTCGTCGTCACCGGTTTTGCCGTCGAGGTCATTCTCGACAACGACCACCTCGCCGAAATTCGCCGAACGAAGCGTTTCGATTCCTAGAACGCTTGCGTGCGGCGGACGGCCTCTTACGAGTCCGCCGCACAGAAGGAGAGTCGTTAATGGGAACGTTCGCACATGTCGTCGCTGATGATGCCGTCCTCGAGCGGATCGCCGACGCTCCTGCTGGGCTCCTGGCTCGCATCAACGCGATCATGCTCGAACACGGCAGCCGCCGTGCCGGACTCTCGCCGATCGCTGCTGAGCGCGTGTATGACGAAGAAGCGCACGCGATAAGAGCGTTGCATCCGCGGGCGCATACGCTCGAAGATCTGGCGTTCGGCCAAGGCCTGCGCCGGTTCCGCGCCTTCGACGTCGTCAGCGAGCACGGCCTCGACGAGCATAGCGGAAGCACGAGCGATCGCGAGCTGATGCTCGCCATTCTCGACCGGCAACGCGCATATCGCTTCGAGCACCTCATCGGGGCGACGCCGGAAGAGCAGGATGCCTGCAACGCCGAGCACGTGGCGCGCTGTGACCGCGCAATCGCCGAAGTGCGCGCGGGCAACGTACGCGAGGTCGCGTGGTACTAACGAGGAGACAAGAGACGTGAACGCGCTCGCTTTAGCCAAACGCTTCCACGCGGACTGCGTCGATCGTAACGAAACGCGCGAAGCGGCCGAATGGCAAGAGGTCATCGACGCCCTCGAAGCCGAGCGCACGGCGCTGGCAGCCACGCTTCCGCTGTTGCGCGCGCTCAAGGATGACCGCGTCGACTACGGCCCGATCGTCGAGGTGATCCGCACGATCGAAACGGCGACCGCCTGAGCGTCGGCTCCCAAAAGTCAGTCGTGCGGCGGACGGCCTCGTGACCGCCGCACACGATTGAGGTATCGCGATGTTCGATCCGGAACGCATCGGCCACGAAGACCTGACGCACATCCATCCCATCCTTACGGATCGGTACGATCTGCTCGCCCGATCCAGACCTCGTTGCGGAGCCCTTGGCATCTGCGGCCTTCCGCCCGGGCATCCTGGAGCGCATATTCCTAACCATGCGCTCGTGGAATGCATCGATATTTTCGCGTGCGGCCTGTGCCTCTGGCGCAATCGTCACCGCGCTCGGCGGTACACGAAACTCTGAGTCGTGCGGCGGCCGGTCTCGTGCGAGACCGCCGCACGAAATGAGGTTGATCCATGGACTACGCAGGCACGTCGACGATCACCGCGCCGGCGCCATCGCCGACGCCCAAACCGCAGTCCTACCAAAGCCCGTGCCCGCTGCAGTATACGGAAGACTTCATCCGCTATATGCAGCAGGTGCCCGCCGACACGATCGACGGCGAGGAGCTGCCGCCCCGGTAACGAACCGCCTCCCCGGGACGACTACCCGATTGCAAAAGCGCTTGCCTCAGCCGAGGCGGGCGCTTTTTGCTTTCGCTAGTGCGTGCGCAACCACGATGCGATCTGCTGCCGCACCGTGGGAGAAACGCCCGGATCGTTCCACATCTGGATGAGCTTCTCGCCGTAGCCGAGCTCGAGCCGCTCGATCGCCGTGAGCGGCGGCCGAAGCACCGCAAACCCGTATCCGGCAAGCGAACCGACGGCAAAGACCACCAGCATCGTCACCGTCGTGACGAGCCGCAAGCGCGAAAGCAGCGGCGATTGCTCCGCCTGCAGTTTCTTCTGATGCTCGCGCATGACGTCGCTGGCGGCGGTCCACAGCATCTCGCGCACCGACGCGACCGTCTGCGCGTGCTGCGTCTTGATCATCACGTCCGCCAGCTCGACGGAGCGCTGCTCGATCTTCGCGAGCAGCTGATTGTAGGTGACCGTCGCCTTCTCGGGCATATCACCGACGAGCATATTGAGCCGGTCCATGATCGCGTGGACGTCGTTCATCCCGAACTTGATGGCATCGGGGATCCGCTCACCGGCCTCGACGATGTAGCCGAAGAGCACGAGCAACACGTTGCCGGGGTCATCCGGCCGCATGTCGGTGTTGAGCATGACGCGCTGGACCTCGGCCTGCGTCGAGGGTGAAAGCCCCTCGAGGGCCCGCTTGAGGTAATCCGGCTGCGTCCGCTTGAGCGGAGCCGCGGAGAGGAACAGGCTCGTGAGGCGTTCGCTGGTTTCCTCGATGCGGAGCAGCCGATTCTCGGCATCCTCCGGCACGAGTTGCGCGACGAGCTCGCGGATGTTTTGCGCGAGCGTTTGCGAACGCCCCGGCGCCGACGCTTGCGCGGACTCACCGACTCCCGATGAATCACTGACCGCAGCAGCTGCCGGAGCCTTCGCTGACGCCGACGCTTGCGCTGATGCTGAAGCTGACGCTTCCGCCGAACGCGGCAGGATCACTGTGCGGCCGACATCGTCGCCCGGCTCGCCACCCTCATCGTCGCGCGGCGGTGGTGCCATCACCGCAGCAGAAGCCGAACGCGCCCGCACCGGCGCGGGCTTGGTACGCCCGTCACCCGCATCGCCGGCGGCGAGCATCTCGATGAAGCTGCGCTCCTCCGAGGGGATCTCTTTGAGCCTGAAGTCGCGGGGGGAGGTGCTCACGCTTCGACCGGCGACCCTGTCGGCACCTCGATATCGAGGAACGAGCCCTTGAGCTCGTCGGCGAAATTCTGTAGCCAGGCGCTGACGCGTATGCGATCCGCAATCAGAAGCTTGTCAGAATCCAGCGCCTCCCGGAACGTCAGATCGTAGAAGTCCAGGACCTTGTAACTGATGCCTGACATATCCGGCATGTTGACAACCTGACCGCCGACACGCTCGAGTCGGCGCCTCGCCTCGCCAAAGTCCGGATATTTCGGCGAACCGTCAAAGATTACGAACTCATCAGCCGGATCTGCGGCAAGCGACTTGACGACGACGTAGTTGACATTGTTCCCGAATGCGTCGATCGCCGAGATCACGCCCCGCACACTCGCTTTTATTGCACTGATGACGATCACGACGATCGGCTCGTACCCTGCATCACGATAGGCATCAAAGAACATTGCTGCGTTCTTCTGAGCGTCAGCAGCCCTAGCGTTCTTCCCAGAGACGACGTTGATCTCGGTCAGCGCCTCGCCAGGAAGGTCAAATAACAACACGTCTGCGTTGAGCGCTACTGCGTTTAAGAGAATATCGCGGTCGTCTTCCTTGCGAATATCGAAGTAGCCGATACCGACCAGGGGGTCTTGCTGCGGATGCACGGCGCCACCGTTCATGTGGTCGCGGGTCCCGTAATACTGGACGAGCTGGCCTACTTGGCCGTCACCGTCGAACGCAGCGACTTTGAGGCCTGCGCCCCGATATACCTCGAGCAGTCCTCGGGTGAACGTCGTCTTCCCGACGCCGCCCTTCCGAGAACACACGAAGATCACGCGTTTCGGCATTGTTAGAATTCCTCCAAAGCGGCGTTTTTGCCGCGGTTAAATTGACTCAGATCAATCGGCTTTTTTGGATTCGTATCTGTCGGTAGCACCTTGGCGCGGAACTTGGCGGACGAAAAGACGCTACGCGCCGACGCGGGCGCGTCAGCTAAGCTGGATGACGCTGGTCTTGCCGGAGCCGGTGCTTCTACCGGATCCTCGCCACCGACCGAGTCGCTGATCTTCGGAGGGCTGCCTCGCCGTAAGCGCCTAAGGATCGCCTTTTCGAGGGTGCCGATTGCGAATGGTACCGACGGATCCGGATCCGCTTGCTCCCCGGGCTGTAGACGCTTCCCAAATATGATGATTTGGGCGAGGGCTCGGGCAGTGCGGATTCCCTTGCGCTTTCGTAGATGCTGAATATGCGACCAAATGGCCTCGACGAAAAAGTCGACCCCATCGGGCGCCTCAGTTTCGCTTGCAGACGTAAGCCGCTGCACCGCCGTCTTGATGAACTGGACATCGGGTTTTGTGACATTCGGCAAAGTTCGTTCATCTTACGACACCTTGCCCGAAGATGTGTCGTTTCGACACCTCTCGAGCCCATCACATAGCTCCTGAAAATCCCCTGAACCCGCTGCGAACGTGCAGTATCTGTCCCTGAAAATGCTCTATCGTGCTCTCAAAATGTTCCGAAGATACTCTGAAAATGCTCGGAGATGTCTCCCGAAGTTCTCATTCGATGCGCACTTTCTCCGCGGCGCAAAATCGAGGCAAGAGGGGGAAGTAGCCTATCTCGAGTGCCTGGATGTTGCACGTAGCACCTCGCATGGAGTAGGATCAAGGACCCACTATGATGGCCCAGGTTCTCGCGCCGAATGGCAAGGCAAGCTTTCGAAACCTCCGCCAATACATTGGCGCCGACGAAAAAACGCACGAGCTCTGGCTCGGAAACCTCGACTCTGGACGCGCCCCCGAAGCGCAGATGGAAGCGACTGCAGCGGAAAATCCCTATTGCGACGGCCCGATCTTTCACTTCATGGTGAGCTGGCGCCCGGGGGAAAGGCCGAGCGATGGAGCGATGCGGCGAACGGTGGAAGATGCCGTAAACGCTCTCGGCCTACGAGAGCACCAATGGATGGCCGCCCGGCATCACGACGCACAAGCCGCTCACGTTCATGTCGTCGTCAACCGGATATCCCCGATCACGATGAAGGCGGTCGCTCCACAGCGACCGATCGACCGACTCGCTGACGTCTGTCGTGAGTTGGAACGGGCCTACGGTTTCGAGGGGCCTCCACGATCGGCGACGATCGATTGGTCCGCCGGCGTCCCGATTTGGGTCGGGAGCAGCGCCATTCCCCTCAAGCGCCGGACCCGCGACAGCGAAATCTGGTCGGGGCAACTGTCCCTCGTCCGGTGGGTCCAAATGCACGCGACCACCGAGATCCTCAACGTCCTGTCCCAGCGAGGTGCTACCTGGCAGGACGCACATGCCGCCTTCGGCCGCTATGGCCTCCGCTACGAACTCCGTTCCCACGCAGACAAGCGTGGCGGGATCCTCGTCGACCGGACCACGGCACGAGAGTACCGGGCGATGCCATCCGACGTACACGAGTCGTTCGGACTTCACCAACTCGAGGCCCGGCTCGGAGCGTTCGAGCCAGCGGATCAGCATACGTCGACGCGTACGGAGAAGGCGTATGGGCCAGCTCGGGCACGGCGAGCGCTTCCGATTCCGGAAGTACAGCACCCAGCCGTCTACCCGCTTTTCCTCGAGCATCGGCTTCTTCGTGAACGGTGGGAAGATGGAACCCTGAAACAGCGCTATCGTGAACTTCGGCGCGAGCTTAGTAAACGGCACGCCAGAGAACACGATGCCATCGATGCCACCGTCAAGCGCCTGAAACGCAGCGCAGCAAAGGCCGGTCCAGTAGAGCGCCAACAGGTCGAAGCGTCTATCGACCGCATCCGATCCGAGGGCCGTGAAGAGCGCCGCCGGGAGCGGCTTGACTTACAAATTCTCATTCCGCCGGCCAACTTCCGAGCTTGGCTCAAACAGCAGGCCGTGGCAAAAAACGCGAAAGCCGAAGAAGCTCTGCTATGCTTACGCAAGATGCGCGACGAGGCCGAAGTTGTCCTCAACGACGCATCGGAACTCGAACGCTGGTACGGTGTTTCAACGATGAACGAGCAGCCACCCGAAACGGTCACCTTAACGATCGAGCAAATACGTCATCGACTCGACTCCTTCGCGCAGGCAGCCGCCGTCAATCTTCAATCGCCCGTCCAGATCGAGGACAGCGAGCGAATCCTGCGATCGGCGCGGATCGCCTGGGCACAGCAGAAACTCATCGAAGCCTCCGCGGCGACGGCGGAGCTTACCCTGTCTTTGACCGACGAAAACGCTGCGGACGCGCTGCTGGAAGCGCTAGAAGGGCGCTTCGGTGCCTGTCAGGTTAGCGTCTCGATCGATGAGACACTGCGCCTGCTCGACGCCGAAGATCTCCGATATGAACAACGCCTCGCTGCCGTGAATCGCGCAGCGGAAGCTTCACCGGACAATCCGAGCGGAGCAGCGACATCAAATCCGCTGGAGCCACTAAAGCGGACATTACAGCAAATTCGATCTGGAATCGGCGACCTAATCTTTCTCACCGACGAGAATCAACGCATTCCGCTACCGTATGCGGGAAAAACGTCCCGCGTTAATCTGCCTGAACTTTCGAAACAGATTCAGCAACTCGTCGCCGCACGGGAGGCGGAACCAACCCTGGATCAAGAGCACGTGGCCGACGGCGGCATCCATGGCGCTGCGACAACGAGCCAAACACCGAGCAACGCTCCTACGGACAACGCAGCCTCTTCGTCACGCACGACAGTCGATGAAGACGCCCGCAAAGATGCGCATCAGGCGTTTCTCCAATATCTCACGACGACGGGCGCCGATCGGTTGTGGCAGCGCTTCTACGAACGGTACAGCGACGCCGACGAGACGATCCAGAAACAGCTGCGTGAGACGATCGGCCAAATGCAAGAGGCGAAGGTTGTGGATAAGCAGCGATACACGAAGGCTGCCGCTGAAGCGCTGCGCGCGCGCGCCGACCTTTTGGAAGCGTCGCTGATCGAGATTGCCGTCACCGCACAGTTTGCGACTAACGCAGCACGGCCGATGAAATTTCAAGAATGGCTCCGCAGTCGTATCGACGCTGGGGAGAAGCGGTATCAAGCCGTCCTGGACTCCGATTGGGATCTCAGCGCAGATGAGCGCGAGGTCGGAATCGGAAACCGGCGCGATCACGCAACCCTTCGTAATAGGCTCCTTCAGAACCGAGCCGACCTCTTTGCGAAATCGTTGCGGTGGGAAGATCGCGAAGGCGTCGTCTGCTATTCGTTCGGAACGACGCCGGCGTTTTCCGATAACGGTGATTCCATTAGCGTGTTCAAAAATGGACCACAATGGGATGAACGCGCCATTGTCGTTGCGCTCCAACTCGCAATGGCGCGGCACGGAGGAGCTGTCGAAGTTACGGGGCCACCGGGCTTCCAGCGCCGCGCCATGCAAGTCGCCGTAAAATACAACTTACATACCGCCATCACGAACAAAGAACTTGAACCGCTCAAAACGCGACTGGTCTCGAGTAGGGCCAACACCCCGCCGACCTTGCCGGAGATCTCCATTGATCCAACACTCGCCGAACGACTCCAAAACGCGTACCGTAGCAAAAATGTCGAGCCCGAAACAAAGAGCGTCATAGAAGCTGCCCTTGTAAGGCAGGTGAGAGAGTATCTCGCGATTGCATCGTTTACGAACGACGCGCGGCTACCGAGCCCCATCACCGGTGCCACACCAAAAACGGATCTCGCAAAGTTGCCGTGTACGGTCCACACGCAAAAAGACGGACCCGCATACGGTACCTTGCTTACGACAATAATGGCCCCGAACGACCTCGCGTACGCGGTCGTATGGCAGAGGCGTCCAAACAATGGACGCGCGGATTCTCTCGCACTCGTTCCTATCACGAGACAACAATGTGCGAGCTGGCGCGCAGAATCCGGGATGAGCATTGCCGCTATCCCTGGGCGCGATAATACGACGTTCTCACTTGAGCTGCGCGAACAACTGCGTGACGTCGAAGGCAGAACGCTGGGATACGACCGATGAAATCGTCCCGCGCACGCGGGCTCGTCCTTGGAAGCGCGATACTGGCAATTCTCATTTCGACCGGCGCGATCGTCCATGCCTTGCCCCTCGACTTCAATACAACCGCCAGCGAGCCGATCGGTCTGTACCGCCTCGTTGGCCCCCGTACGATGTATCAGCCCGGGTCTTTTGTCGAAGTGTGCTTGCCGGCGACAGTGCTGCGCACGACGATTGAGCTCGGAATCCGTCTTCAGCGTGGACGATGCCCCGGCGGCGTCGTGCCGCTCATCAAGCGGGTCGCCGCCGGGCCGGAACAGCGGGTCTGCGTCAGCGAGCTCGGCGTCCTCGTCGACGGTCACTCGCTTCCTAATAGTCGTCCCCAACCGAAGACGACGGCTGGCAAGCCGCTGCACGCCGACCTCGGCTGCCACGTCGTGCCGGCGGCGGAGGTTTGGGTCGCTTCGAGCAACCCGCGCGGCTATGATTCGCGCTATTTCGGTCCGGTTCGGCCCCTCACGGCGGCCGTTCCGGTGCTTACGTACACCACCCAGGAGTGACGTAGCACGTAGCACTTTGCACGCTTTAGCCCCCGCATGGGCTATACTGAGCGCGCACCATGAGGCTCTTCATCGCCGAAAAGCCAATCCAAGGCGAAACGATCGCGATGGCGCTCAACCGCAACGCCGTACGTCGGAGCGGCTACTTCGAGTGCGGCCCTCAGAACGACCCGATGCGCGACGTCGTCACCTGGGCCAACGGTCATCTCTACAAGTTGGCGGAGTGGGAAGACTACGACCCCGCCCTCAACGACTGGGCGCGCTTCGACCTTCTGCCCGTTCGGCCACCGAAATGGGAACTGGTTCCGGATAAGCATCAGCTCGAGCAAATCGGGATCATCAATAACCTCGTCATGAAGGCCGAGATCATCGTCCACTGCTGCGATCTCGATCGAGAGGGACAATTCATCGGCAACGTGGTCATCGAAAAAGCGCTTGAAGCAGCCCGTGAAGCGGGACGTACGACCATGCCGCAGGTTCTTCGCCTGTGCAATATCGACGGCAACAGCGTCCTGGACGAGATGAGCATCGAGGATGCGCTCAAGAATTTGCGCCCAAACGACGAGGAGCAGTTCGTCAATCTCGGCAGATCGGCATTCGCGCGCGCAATCGGCGACCAAATCGTCGGCTTCAGCTTTTCACGAAAATGCACCATCGACGGCAAGCGCGCCGGCTGGCGGCAGAAAGGGCCGATCAGTGTCGGCCGCGTGCAGACGCCGACGCTCAAACTTATCGTGCAGCGCGACCGCGAGATCGAAAACTTTCGGCCAAAGGCCTATTACACGCTCACCGTCCAGTACGATTTTCAAGCTCGCGCTTTCGCAACCGACTGGAAACCTTCGGAAGACTCCGGACTGCTCGACGCCGACAAACACATCACCGATAAGTCTGCGTGCGAGAAAATGCTCCAGAAACTCGCAGGTCTGTCTGCACGCGTCTTCGAGGTCGAAAACACGCCGCAGAAGGAGATGCCGCCACTCCCCCACAGTCTTTCCTCGCTGCAGATCCAAGCCTCAGAAAAGCGCTTCGGCGGCCTCACCGCAAAAGAGGTGCTCAGCGCCGCCCAGCGGCTCTACGAACGGTTCCGATTGATTACCTATCCGCGAACCAACTGCCGTCATCTGCCGACGACGGCGCGCGCCCAAGCTCTCGCAACCCTTCATGCCATCGCGCACAACCATCCCGTAGTCGCACACCTGTGCGGGCAGGCCCAGCCTGATAACCCGGACACGAACGCCTTCGATGATAAGGCCGTGACGACGCATCATGCAATCATTCCGCGCGCGAACACGAACGTCGATATGAATCTATTGACCTCGCAAGAGAAAGTCGTCTACGACTTGATCTGTCGGGCCTATATCACGCAATTCTTCCCGCCCGCCCGGTACGAGCGAATCGCGTATAAGCTCACGGCGGGGAACGAGACGATGGTCACCTCCGAGCGTCGGACCCGAGACGTTGGCTGGCGCACCGTGTACGGCGCCGTTTCGCGCGGCGTCATCGACGATATTCTGCCGGACATGGCGATCGGGGACACCTGCCGGTATTTAGCCGGAGAAGTCCGCACCGGTCACACCGACCCCCCTCAACCGTATACCGACGGCACGCTCATCAAGGCGATGGTCAATACCGACCAGTTCGTCGCGGATGAAAAGCTCAAAAAAATGCTCAAGGGAGTCGAAGGCATCGGCACCGACGCGACGCGGGACGATATCATCGAAACCCTCATTGAGCGAGGGTACGCGCTGCGGCAGGGACGCTACTTGCGCAGTACGAGGAAGGGCGGGACGCTGGTGGACTCCCTTCCGGACGATCTATGCAGTCCTGGTTTGACGGCGATCGACGAATACGCCTTGAAGCGTATCGTCGACGGCGCTTTCAAGCTCGATGATTTCGTCGACCATAAGATCACGACGGTGAAACGGCTGCTACCGCTCGTGCACATGAAACCGGGAACACTCTTCGCCGCCGAGCGTGAAGCAAGCGACGCGCAGCAGCGAAACGGTAAGATGCGGCGCCGGCACACGACGAAAACCGCATGATAATCGCGGCGACCGCGTAGGGGCACGTACCACGTAACCCTTACCGATTGCCCCTCGGTCGGGTACAATACGTATGATGTCCGTATCCGCGGTAACGACGCCGAGTATTCAGCTGCGCGATTACCAGACCGAAGCGATCGACGCAGTTCGCGCTGCACTCGCTGAAGGCACACGCCGGCAACTCGTCTCCCTCTCGACTGGGTTAGGGAAAACCGTTTTCATGGCGGCTTTGCCGGCGGCGCTGCAGCTGCAGCGCATGCACGACGTGACCCTCATCGTCGCCCATCGCGAAGAACTCATCGAGCAAACGGTCGCGACCGTGAAGCGCGTGACGCCGGGGGTATGGGTCGATGTCGAGAAGGCACAGCGCGTCGCGAACCCGATGGCGCAGGTTGTCGTCGGCTCGATCATGACCTTGCGCGACAAGCGGTTGGACGACTTCCTGAAACGCTTTCGCGGCCGCATCGCGCTATTCATGATCGACGAGGCTCATCACGCCGCAGCCAAGACCTACGTCGATCTGACGAAGCGGATTCTCGAGCAGCGCAGCGATGCGATCGTCATCGGCGTCACCGCCACTCCCCAGCGCGGCGACAATAAGGCTCTCTCGCTGTGCTTCGATGACGTCGTCTTTCACCGCGATATCCGCTGGGCGATCGACAACGGCTACCTCGTCCCAATCACCTGCTACCGGGTCAATACGACGACCAGTCTGGACAAGGTCCCGACCCAGGGCGGAGACTATGCCGCCGGCGCGCTGGGAGAAGTCATCGATAACGTCGACCGCAATCATCTGAGCGTCTCGGCCTATCTGCAACACACTCCCGGCAAGAGGGCGATTGCGTTCACGCCGACCGTCACGCATGCCGAACATCTCGCGGAAACGTTTCGGCAGGCCGGGGTCCGCGCCGCAGCGGCAAGCGACCGTACCGGTATGGCGGAGCGCGTACGCCTCATTAAAGCGTTTCGGGGCGGAGAAATCGACGTGCTCGTCAACGTCGGACTCTACATCGAGGGCTTCGACGTTCCGGACGTCGAGGTCATCATCAATGCACGGCCGACCAAGTCGTCAACGCTCTTCATTCAAATGGTCGGTCGCGGCTTGCGACCGGTCGACGATATTGCGCACGCCCTTGGCGTCAACACGACGAAGGAAGAACGCGTTCATGCGATCGCGACTAGCCGAAAACCGTTCGTCACGATTCTCGACGTCGTGGACCTCGCGCGCAAGCTCAGTATCGTAACGATTCCAACCGTCTTCGGCTTGCCGCCAAATGTCGATCCGCAAGGCGAAGACATCCTCAAGGTGAAGGCGGCTTACGATGCGTGGGCCGTTCAGCGACCACACTCCGCGCGCCAGGTTGCCGCACAGCAAGCGCTCATCACCTTCGAGCAAATCAAGACGCAGCTCGAAAAGGTCGACCATTTCGAGCCGACTGAGAACGATCCACTCCTGGCTGATACGGCGATGCTGAATTGGTACCGCGTCTCCGGTGATGTCTATCGTCTTCCCTTACCAACCCGCCATCTCGCCTACACGGTTGACGGCAATGAGATCGAGCATTTTGACTCGCAAGTCAATCGCTTGCTGTGGGAGGCGAAAAAGGTCGGCGCTGCCCCATCAATTGAGGCCGTCTACGATCACCTGCGCGTCGATCGTCGGAAGATCTATACCGTCGACGAAGCAATCGAAATTCGGCCAATCGATCTCGATAAATATGAGTGCTGGATCATTCGGAACGGTCAAGAGAAGCTACTCGGCAAAGAGCACGACTTTCATCGCGCGATTCGCCGGGCCGAGCGTGGCGTCAAAAAGGCGCGACCCGACGTCGTCCGATTGCTCAAACTGAACGAGGACTGGCAGCAAGAAAAGACGTCCGATGGACAGATTGCGAAACTGCGCAACATGGGCGTCCCCTTCGAACGGATCCCGAAAGAGAAGGGGCGCGCATCGCGCCTGATCGACCAGCTGCAGCAGACGCTTGGGCCGACGCCCGGACAGGTCCGGCTCCTTACCTATCTTGGCGTGGCAAAGGATAAGATGCCGGCCACGATGACCGCCGCATCCGCGCTCATCGACCAAATCCAGCATTCCCGACCTATGACGAGCTCGCAGCGCAAGCGTCTTTCCGATCTAGGCGTTCCGGAATCGGACATGCCGAAAACGATGGCCGAGGCGTCCCAGATCTTGCGACGCATCGGGCCGAAGAAGCCCACCCATCAGCCATCGGCGTAAGGCGGTCCCGGACCCCGCCTGGCCGCCAGGCTGGCGCCAATCTGAAAAACGTGTTATCTCCAGCGGTGGAGAAGTTCTGTGCGCCGCTATATCGATCCGGACGAAGCCACCATTTACCTCGCGATCTTCTACGGCACGATCGGGAGCACGGTCGGCGCTCTCGCCGGACTCGCGTTCGATATCGCGCTCGGTAAGCCGACTCGAACTTCCGCCATTCGCTTTGGCGAGGTCGGCATGTTCGCCGCACTGATCCCCATCGTGCGATACGCGCATTTCATGCTCAACGAAGTCATGAGCCGATCCCTCAAGGCGCAACAGCTCGATGCAAATGCCTTCGCCGGCAGCCGGTACACGCTGTGGCTGATGTGTCTCGCGGCGATCGCGCCGATCGAATACGGGCTCATCCAACTCGTGCTGCACGTGCATTCGCTCGCGCTCATGCTGTGGCACCTCGGGTTCTATGCGCACGCGAATCTGCACGATCTCGGACTCGCGCTGGACAATAGCCGCCGCGTGCCGGTCCGGCAAACGCTCGCGTGGTACGCGCTCATCACCATAGGGCCGATCGTCGGCGCGACCGTGATGCGCAACCTGATCGACCGTTTCGCGCACCGGCCCCTGTGGGGACGACCACTAACTCGTCGTCCGCAACCGACGGTGGACGAACAGTCGCCGACGAGCGACGTCGCAACGAGCGACGCGACGACAACGACCGTCGCAAAGACAGCTCCGACGACGCCGACTCCCGACGCCGCTCCGACGCGCAGGCCCCCGACGAGTGCCGAACTGTGGGAAGCGCGCAGACAGCAGGTCGCGCGATCGCGCGCGATCCGGGCAGCTGGAGACAAAGCGTTCCTGCGCATTCCCAGCGACTGGATCGAGAAGTTCGGCGGCAGGGGAAAGTCGTAAGCCCCAGCGTGGCCGCCATCGCTTGCCTAGTCTAGCGGTACAACCTATTCTGGGAACCCCGGCGCGACGTGTGATCGGGATATCAACTGCACGGCGACCCCTGATGACGATTCTGGCAGCGGGTCTCTCGGGTCGGTTTACTTGGGGCCGACCCGGTTTACGGCAACATCGCGAAGATGTACGTGCCACCTAGCATAGGCAAACTGTAGCGTTCGCTGGGTTGTGGTGCTACCATCGCTCCGTGACGCTTTTCCGTGAACACGAACACCGTCGTGGGTTCAGCCTCCTCGAAGCCGTAATGGCGACTGCCTTTACCGGTATTTTGCTCGTTGGCGTCCTCATGGCATCGGGAACCGTCGCGAAAGTTGGCCGTTCCGGCGAAGACCGCGCATATAACCAGCTGCAGGTCAGTAACCTTGCAACCGATCTACAAGCGGCAGCACGTTACGATCCCAACGTCGTCACCCATCTCGCAAACGTTACGGTCACATTCACGCCAGAACCGATCGCGACGCCGGCCGGCGCGAATTACCAAGCTGGCGTTCGGGCGACGACCACCATCTCGTTCACAAAGACGACGCAGAACAGCGTACCGACGGTCGTCATTCAGGTCGGGCCAACGCCGTCGCCGGCACCGAGCGGTCACACCAGCGCACCACAGCCTCTCGTTCCAGACCAAACGTTCCAGGTGCCGATCTATCAGGCTGCACCACAACCATCGTGCCCGGCGATCGTCCACCAAGCGGGAGACTGCTAAACGTGTTGGGTGTAACGCTTTCGCTCACTATGACGCTCGCAATCATTGCGCTTGCGTGTATGCAAGCGGTTGGGTCACTGGCATCGTTCCAAACACAACAGACCGCATACCGCTACGCGAACACGCTGCAGCAAACCGGCGAAAATTATATCGTGCAGCAAGTCGCAACGGAAGTGCAATCGAATCCCAACAGCACCCCGGCGAATATTGCTGAAACAACAAAGACGGCACTGTGCCCAACCGGTAGTTCCACGAGTTGCCCGTTCTATGGAACGTATCAGATGACTGTCGAGGGGGGGACGACCGTCGTTGGCTCACCCCATGGAACGACGCTCTCATCAACGAACGTCAACTCAACCGCGAGCGAACAACGCATTGATGCGACGCTAACGACGCGAGTGTACGCCGCAGACCAGGCAACGCTGCTCTCGCAGATCTCCAGACAAATCATCATCCGAACCTATCCCGTATCGCCATACGCTACCGTCGAGGTCAGTAATCAAACAACTGAAGGAGCGTCAACAACAGGCGACACCGCCGGCAGTACCGGCTGGTCCGGAAGTGTAGGGAATACGCAGATTCACACCTACACTCACTGCCAGATTCCGTCCGGCGCCTCCGGGAGTGTGCTGACATATTACGAAAATTGGTGCTCAACCCACTACCCTGGAGCCGTTTTGTCTAACGGCGATACGGTCGAAGACACGAGCTCGTATCAGAACAAAACGTTCTCGGATCCGAACGCAGCGAGTCCCTCATGGTCGCCCTAACGAACGCTGCCCGCAAGGGGTTCGGCTTACTGGACGTGATGGTCGCGGTTGCGATCGCTGGCATAAGTATTGTCGCATTCGTCGCCGGCGTTGCAACGCTCGGTCAACAGCCGACCGCCGCGCACGACGCTTACGTCGTCATGCAGTCAGAGGTCGCCAGCGCGCGCGAACTCGCCCGCACCACCGGGAACGGCGCGACGATCATCGTCGTCCCCGGGAGCAACTCGTTCACCGCACAAATTTTCTCCGGTAGACCCAATGGCGGCACCTTCAATACGACGCCGAAGGCTACTGTCATAGAAAAGGTCGCGTTTTCGTCGGGCATCGCCGGCACCCAACCGCTCGCGATCTTTTTCTCCGCCTCCGGGAACGTTGCCGCTGCCAACTGGAACATCGGCGACGGCAACATCGCATCGCAGCCCGCCTGCACGAGCTCGATTGCGGTCAGCTTTACCGGCGGCACAAAGACCGTCAATGCCAGCATTGGCTGTAGCGATCCACGGCTTATCTAATTCCTCAACACCTCTCTGGAGTCTCTCGCGTGCACGAAACGATCCCCGTCCACGAATTCGGCCAAGCCATCGAAAAGGGACTCGAAGAGAATCAGTTTCTCTTATACTATCAGCCGGAACTATCGATACAGACGAGACGAATCGAGGTCGTTGAAGCGCTCGCACGCTGGCAGGTCCCGGGAAATACATTCCCCCTTGAAGCAGGCCACTTCATTCCCCATGCCGAGCGCACACGTAAGATCGTCAACATCGGCAATTGGGTAATCCGTGAAGTTCTGGAGCGCGCGAGAGACTGGAGGCTCGCCGGGAGAAACGTTCGTCTTAGCCTCAACGTCTCGATGCGGCAAGTCGCTTTCTATGAATTTGTCTCCGACCTGAGCGCTCTGATCGACCAATACGGCGTCGATCCCTCACAAATCGAAATCGAAATCACCGAAACCGCCCGACCGATATCCGAAGAGATCATGCGATCCGTCTTCGAACAAATAGCCTGCCGCGGCGTCCGCATCTCGCTGGACGATTTTGGCACCGCCTACTCCCACATGGATTATCTCCTGGGATCTATACCGGCGCACACCATCAAAATCGACGCCAAGCACGTGCGCGACCTCATGAACGACCCGATCAAGCGCAGTCGATTCCAACGCCTGATCGAATGTTTCCACGACCTCGGTCTCGAGGTGGTCGCCGAAGGTGTCGAGACAGACAGACAGTTGCGGATTCTCAAAGCCATTGGGTGCGATCGGGCCCAGGGATATTTCATCGCGAGGCCCATGCCGGTCACCGAATGCGAAGCGTTCATCGACGGCTGGGCGCAAACCGGCGAACACGTTCACGACGCTCTTGCACTTTCCGCCTAGATCTCCGGAGTCTACCCCCCATGTCCGTCGAAAGCGCCCTGGCCTTCATCGCCAGTATCGAATCCAGCGCTCGCGAAAGCTACGCAATGCGACGCGAACGCCGCTTTGAGCACGTCAAGCGCATCGTCCTCGCGGCGCTAGAAGCCCTCGAATCACCGATTGGGAACGCCGAACATAGCTGGGATCCCGTTCACGTCTTGACGCACGCTCAACATTACATCGAAGCCCTGCACGACGCTCCGGCTGACGCGCAAGCGATAGATGGTCTCCGATCGGTCATCCACCGCATCCACGGCTTCCCTGACGATGAACGTACGGCCTCGATGCTGCGCGTCTGCGATAATCTGACGGACCTCGTCTCTCATGAAATGCCTCAGCAAGTCGAGAGGGAGGTCGCGGTGCCCACACGAGGCGAGTGCATCGCGACGGTGTCCAATATCGCGTACGATCCAAATCGGCAATGCTGCATTATCGAGCTGACGTGCACCGACGAGCGCCGGCGGCGTCTCGAGGCGCGGGAGGTCGTCGCGCAGCTCGGCAGGCTCCCCTATATCGGCCAGCAGTTGTCGATCGCGGTGGACGGAGAGCGCGTTCTCGTCTATTCGGGCCAACGCAGGTCTCGTCATGAGCACGCGCTCGCGGGGTAGGCGATGCAGATCCCGTCCCTTCCCGCGAACCCAGCGCACCAGGTTCAGCAGGCTGAGCGTTTCGTGGACTCCTTGGAGATTGCCACGACCGAGACCGAAGAGGTTCGCAAGCTGCTGGTGGCGGCGGTGATGCACGTCTCGACGTGCCAAACCTGCCCGTCGACGATTGCAGGCCTTCGGGCATTTCTTGACGACCCGGACCCAATTGCGACCATGGCGCGCGTCGACGGTCGGCTGGTTTCCGCCAATCTTGCCTTAGATCTCGAACGTCTCTCACCCAAAACGCGCACCGCGATCGTCAGTCGCGCGCGCCAGCGCCTGGATCCGCTCCTGGGCGAAAACCTCGCGGTCCAACGATAGGCCCGGTTTACGCAGCGATTTGACGCCGTTCCGCGCGGGTCGTGGCATAATGAGCCTCCCCTACGATCGATTCGGGAGTTAAATCGCACCGCATGAGTACCGCGAACCTGGCACACTACGGACACCAAGACGCCTATCGGCTTCCCGCCGATACCATCGTCGGCAAAGAGGCGAACCGGTATGCACGACGATGGTTCTTGTTGCTTTCGCTGCTGATGTTCTGGCCCGTCACACAATTCATCGCTTGGCGATTCGCCTATGCGAACGCATTGGGTGAGCCGCTCTGGAACGGCCTCTATGCTCCCTGGGCATGCCTCATCTGGGCGATTCGTCTGTTGCCGGCGCACTTCCATAACGCCGCACTTGAAAGCGTGATTCGCACGACCTTCGAGCAGGGTGCGGTTCTTTTGGCCGTTGGCATCTTCGTTGCGTGGTATGTGTCACAACAGCTGCGAGCCCGGAAACTTCGTACGCTGCCAGGAGCCTACGATTTCAAGGGCTCAGCCCGGTTTGCTGGCCCGAGCGATATCGTCAAAATCGAGAAAGCACTGCGAGGCAAACTGCCGGTTACCCGCGATCGTGATCCCAATCCCGGCGTGTACTTGGGACTGTGGCGAAATCCAGAAACACCGTCGTTATGGACGCGTCTACTTGCCCATTTCAGCCCAGCGGTTGCAGAGCGGACGCGAACGGAGATATGGCTCCGTGACTCAAGCGATCGTCACGTCGCGCTTATTGGTCCGACGAGGTCCGGTAAAGGTAACGTCTTATTCTGCACGGCGTTCACCTGGACAGGCTCAATCGTTTTTAACGATCCCAAAGGCGAGTTCTACGAATTAACGGCGTGGTATCGAAAACACGTTTTGAAGCAAATCGTCCTGAGAGTTGACCTCACGTGCACGGACGGTACAGCGGCGCGTTTCAACCCTCTCAACGAAATACGCATCGGGACGGAATATGAAATCGCCGACGCGCAAGAGATTGCAACGATGCTGGTAGATCCGCACGGGCAAGGTCTCGAAACGGGTGGTGAATCTGACCACTGGCGAAAAGCCTCGCGAGAAGTCCTGACGGCGACGATGCTCCACATCCTTTATGATAAGGACGTTCAGGAGAAGTCGCTCACCAGCGTCGATGCGTTCCTCTCAAGCCCAAATCGCTCGGTCGTCGAGACGTTTGAGTGGATGAAATACTACCAGCATGATCCGGAGATGAAACGAGCGTGGCTGGATGAAACCGGAAAGCTGACTCCGACGATGCCGCTCATCGCAAAGGCGGCAACCGACATGCTGCATCGTCCCGATCGCGAGCGCGAGTCGGTGCTGTCCTCGGCCAAAAATTATCTCGGACTCTATCGTGACAATATCGTCGCGATGAACACGAACGTTTCCGACTTCTCGCTCGAAGACCTCATGAATGCAGATCGCCCTGTCTCACTCTATCTGATAAATTATCCTAAAGGCATGGAGCGCCTCAAGCCATTCATGCGACTCATCATCAACATGATCGTGCGCTACTACACTGGCAAGATTGAATTTAACGATGATGGCAGCCAACGACAATCCACGAAACACCAGCTGCTTATGCTTATGGACGAATTTTCGAGCGTATTGGGGAAGCTTACCGTCTTTTTGAACGCGCTGAGCTTTACGGCCGGCTATCGAATCAAATCCCTTATCTGCGTCCAGGATATTTCGCAACTCGAAAGCGTGTACGGAGATAAAGACACTCAGGTGCTCCTTGCGAATATCCACACGCTGATCTTCTATGCGACCAACAATCAACGAACGGCAGAGTATATCTCAAAGACTCTTGGCAACATGACAGTTCGGAGCGTCGGGCGACAGTTTCGCAATGGGAAGCTTGAGGACCACGGCGAGTCGTACGAGGGTCGCCCATTGATGACTCCAGAGGAAGTCCAAACCATGAACGACGAGGCGGCAATCGTCCAGGTTGCCGGACAGCGTCCTATCGCAGCCAATAAGCTGCGCTATTTCCGCTATCCAGAATTTACACGTCTCGTTCATAAGCCACCGGAGCGATGCGACCGCATTGAACCCGAAAAGCAAGGACGACACGCAATGCTGAAACGTGCCCTCGCCGAGAGCGAGCCACTTATCGCTATGCGACGCCAGGCGGCGAAGGACGTTGCCGCGGGCACGGATGTTCGTGAGCCATCGATTCAGGAAGCGATGAAGGCACTCCGACCACCGTCACCAGACGACGGTATCGAGGAAGGCGAAATCGTCGACGATGTCTAGCATGGCTCCCGGGGGAGATCGCAATATCGGCGAAGGTCGCGAGGAGCGGTTCGACACGCAGCGGATCAAGAGCCTCGCCGCAAAGGTCGCCGTTCTCGAAGTCGTGCCGCCGGCTGCCGCCAACGCTCCAGCAAAAGGCGCGGCAGCCCCGGTCGCCACCCACGGGCAACGCCGCACGGTCAACGGAGAGACCCGCGAGCTCGACGGACGGGCGGAAGAAGAGCGCCGGCTCGTTCAAAAAATCCAGGCCATCCTCGGACCTCAGCTCTGCACGCTTATCGAAGAAGACAACGACGTCGCTGAGATCGACCGCAATCCTGACGGCCGCCTTTTCATCTCGCATTCAGGCAAGGGAATCAAAGAATATCCCGACCTTGCGATCAGCGACTTTTCGGCCGCCAATCTCATTCGTTCCGTCGCTGGATACATGAACGCGGAGATCTCTGCACGCAGCCCCTATATTGAAGGGACGCTGCCGATCAAAAAGTGTCGTTTTACGGGCGTCATGCCGCCAGTGTCACCGGCCCCGACGTTTTGCATCCGCAAACGGTCGGTCTTACGGCGAACGTTCGATGACTATGTGAACGACGGGACCCTCACGCCGGCACAGGCAGAATTTCTTCGCAGCCAACTCAAGAAAAATCCCGAAACCGGCCAGGGACACAACATCCTCATTGTCGGGCCCACGAAAGTCGGCAAAACGACGTTTGCGAACGCCGTCCTCGCCGAGATCTGCGCAGCGGCTGGACCTAACGAGCGCTTCGCGATCCTCGAGGATACGCCGGAGCTGCAAAGCACGCACCCGAACACCTTCTATTTTTGCACGAGCGACATCTCGGAAACCGATATGGACGAGCTGCTGCGCCTCGCGCTGCGATCGGCCCCGACGATCATCTGCGTCGGGGAGCTGCGTGGAGCCGAAGCGCAGTCGCTCCTCGAGGCCTGGAACACCGGCCACAACGGCGGCATCACGACGATTCACTGCGATACGGCGAGTAAGGCCCTCGACCGTCTCGAGGCTTTGATCCGCAAAGCCAATGTCCCGGTAGATAAGCGCACGATCAAGGAAGCGGTGAACCTCATCGTCGTCCTCGGCCGGACCGCCAACGACGGCCGTAAATGTCGGGAGATCGCCTGGATCGAGGACGTCAACGACGCCCGCTACACCTTGAAATTCTTCCGGGAATCGGCGGGCGAGGGCGCCGCCTAAGACCGCCCCGTCGGTACCTGCCGGCGGCCAATCCTGAAAGCGCAACAACGCCCTATCTGGCGCCACCCGTCGCCGACACTAGAATCGAAAACCGATAGACCCCCCTCCTTGAGGGGGTCGAAAACCTGGACAACCCGGTTTTCGTGGTATTGTGGTACTCCCTCGCTTGTATCAGGAGCCACGTGCCATGTACACCTTCGCCCTTGCTCTCTTTCGGCTGACCGCCATCCGTCTGGGCCGAGCCGCGTGGGTCACGCCCTCGCCGTTCGCTCGCGCGTTCGCCGCTCTGGCGGCCGTGCTCGGCGGCGTCCTCGTCGCAACCCACCCCGCTCTCGCCGCGACAACCGGGGCGAGCGCCGGCGATTTCCTCAACATCACCCCTTATGCGAACGGCATCATCAACGTCATCACGGGACCGATCGCCCAGCTGTTTGCGATCATCTGCATCATCGGCGGCGCTGTCGCGTTTATGGAGGGCGGCGACGTGCACCGCGGGGTGAAAAACCTCGGGTTCATCGCGATCACGGTCGGGATCATCATCGCGCTTCCGAACGTCATGCGGATGGTCGGTGCCTCAAACGGCGCGTTGATCTAAGAGCGAGTCTTCAAGACCGATGAACGAGGACGTGCAGCCAGCCGTGACTCCGGTACGGCGGTCTCTGATTCGCCCTGACCTGCGGTTTGGCTGCGAGCTCTCGCCGCTGATCTTGCTCTTCAGCGTGGCCTTCATCTTCGTCGTTCTGCTGCAAACGTGGCAGACATTCGCGATCGGTATCCTTCTGCTTGTCGGAGGGATTCCGGCGCTGCGTGCTACCGCACGGCGAGACCCCTACTTCTCACGCGTGTGGATCCGCGCGTTGCTCAAGTACCCACAGAAAGAATACCCGGCCCATCCCGATATCGACGGCAAGGTCCTCGATTTACCGATCGAGGTGAGGTCCGCGTGAACCTCGTCCTCGTCGGCATCATCGTCATCTTGCTCGTGCTCTTGATCCGCAAGGGCCGCAGCTGGCCGTTAGTGCGAGCGGTTCTTCCGCTCAAGGAATTTCGCTCGACAGCAACGTCCTATGCCGACTTGTTGCCGTACGCGATGCGAATTTCCGACGACGTCGTGCTAAATATCGATGGATCGTTCACGGCCAGCTATCTCTATCGAGGCCAAGACCTCGAGTCGGCGCCACAAATACAACTCAACGCGCTCTCGACTCGCGTCAACCAGACATTTCGGCGATTCGGCGCCGGCTGGATGTTCCAGGTCGATCTCGTGCGGCACCCTGCGCAGGGATATCCCATCAACTCGCGTTTCCCTGATCGCGTCTCGTGGATCATCGACGAGGAACGTCGCGCCGACTTTAACAGGGCGGAAGCGCACTATACCTCCGACTACGTGCTCCATGTGACATATTTTCCGCCGGCCGACCGCTCACGGTCAGCCTGGAATTTCTTCATTCAAGACGAGGCCGGTATTACTTCAAGCCCGGCGTCCGAGTCGCTCAAGACGTTCAACGAGGGCCTGGCCTACATCGAAAGCATGCTCAAGGACGACCTGGCGCTTCGGCGTTTACGAGTGCGGTCCGAGATCAACAAATTTGGACAGACGGACGTTGACGAGCAGCTTGGCACGTTCATCCTGGCGGCCACCAATCGCGACATTCTTCCTCGCGCAATCCAAGAGCCACAAGCGTGGCTTGCACCGTTCGCGACCTGCGAGAACCTTCGTAACGGCTTCGCGTTGCGGATTGGCGACCACATCCTGACGGTCATCGCCATGGATGACGTCCCTGCGGCAACGCAGCCGGGGATCCTCGATATCTTGGACCACATGGCGATCTCGTACCGAGCCCATTGGCGCTTCATCGTCCTCGACAAAACGTACGCCGAGCAGCAGATACAGAAAACCAGAACCAAGTGGTTCGCAAAACGCCGCGGCGTCATGAAGAGCCTGCAAAACGACGAATCGGGCTTCCAGAACACCGATGCGCTCAATATGGCGGACGACGCGAATCAAGCGCTCGCCGATGTCAGCGACAATAAGGTGTCATTTGGCTACTTTTCGATGAGCATCGTGGTGTGGGAGCGCGTTGGCGTTGACGAAGCGGAAGCGGACGCAAAGGCGCGACTCCGGGCGAACGTCGACCGGCTCGTCGCCGAGCTGACGAAGTTGCATTTCATCCCACGCATTGAGGAAGAAAACGCCCTCGAAGCGTTCCTCGGCACGTTGCCGGCGATCGCGCACGCCCAGGTCCGTCGGCCGATGCTGTCCTCTCGCAACTTCGCTGACGTCATTCCGACGACGGCTGTCTGGACGGGATCCATGACGTGCCCCAATCCGCTTTACCCGCCCGATTCGCCGCCACTCGCCTATGTCTCGACCAGCGGCACAACGCCGTTTGCGTTCAATATTCATGTCCAAGACGTTGGACACACGCTGATCGTCGGCGCGACCGGCGGGGGCAAGTCGACGCTCCTCGGAACGATCCTCGCGCAGCACCGGCGCTATCCGAACGCACGGCAGATCATCATCGATGTCGACCGATCGCACTACGCGCTCTGCAAGGCCGTTGAAGGCAAGCATTACGACATCGGTGTCGATACCATGCGATTTTGCCCCCTCGCGCACATCGACGATCCGTACGAGCGCCAGTGGGCAGAAGGCTGGATTGCATCGCTCTTGCAGATGCAAGACATCGACCCCCGCCAACACCGTGGCGCCATCTACACCGCCCTCGAAGATCTCGCGAACTCGAACGTTCCGCGATCCCTCTCGAACTTCACGACCCAGGGTTTGCCTAACGAAGTGAAGGAGGCGCTCCGCTACTACACCGTGTCGGGCAGTGCGATGCCCGTGCTCGACGGTGAAAAAGACGACATCGAGATCGCCGACATGACCTGTTTTGAGATGCAGGCTCTCATGCAGCTCGACAAATGCCTTGTCAACGCTGTGTTGCAATATCTCTTCCATTACGTCGAGCGCGTCTGTACGGGACAGCCGACGATCCTCGCTGCGGAAGAGGTGTGGCTCTTCCTGGAAAACGCGCAGGCACGAGAAGCGATGAACCGATGGCTTCGTACGATGCGGAAGAAGAACGTCGCAGCGATCTTCACGACGCAATCGATCAACGAGCTTGCGAAATCCGAAATCGCTGCCGCGCTCATCGGTCTGTGCCTCACGAAGATCTACGTCGCGAACCCTGAGGCCGAAGAACCCATTCAGGCAGAGAGCTATCGCAGCGTCGGTCTCACAAATTGGCACATCCGCATGCTGGCGCAGGCGCGATCAAAACGCGACTATTTCGTCACCCAGCCGCGCGGGCGCCGCATGATCCAAATGAACATCGGCCCGGTCTCCCGTTGCTTCGTCGGCGTATCGTCGAAGGACGACGTCAATCGCATCCGTGAGCTCATTCAGGCCGAAGAGGCGTACATGGCAGAGCGTCAGCAGATGCCTGAAGCGAATTGGCAGGTTCTCTGGATAGCGGAGCGACTGCAGCGCGAGATGACCGCGCAAGAGGCGAGGCAATGGATCAGCTACTTCCTGCGCGGGCCTGATTACGCTCGCGAAACGGCACCGGCACTACCACCACCGCTGGAGAGGATTCCCGCATGACGGATTTACGTTCGGATGTGCTTCGTCGTCGCCTAGCCGCGTTTTTCACAGCATGCGCGCTGGCGTTTGCGATTGCGACGCCGGCGCGGGCTCAACTCGGACCAATGCCTGTCATCGACATCAGTGCGATTCAGCAGGCAGTCAATCAACTTACTCAGCTGCAGCAGACGTACCAGCAGACCGTCAACATGGTCTCGACGCTGAAGAACCAGTATCAGCAGATGCTGATTGCGGGGCAGACGTTGAACCCCACGCAGCTGAGCCAGATGTCCTCGGCCCTCAATCAACTTCAATCCCTGCCTGGACTGCAAACGCAGATCACCGGAATCAATACGCAGCTTCTCCAAACGTTCGAAAAAGACTACCCAACGTACCATCCTAACGCAAACTACACCCAGGTTCTGCAAACGCTCAACAACAATACGAATGCATCTCTCTCGGATGCATACTCGCAGATGCAGGCGCAGAATCAGGACATTCAGCTCGAGCAGAACTATCTCTCGCAGCTATTATTGAATGCGAACAGCGCAACGGGCGAAATGCAAGCGCTGCAGGCGGCGAACGGGTTCCTCTCTATCCTGAACCAGCAAATGCTCAAGCTGCGGCAGATTCAGCTTGCAATGTTACGCAATCAGACTGCCTTTATGAAAACGATGCTCGCCAACACCGCTGCCGGTGGTGGCGGCGGCGGATCTGGCGGCGTCGTGAATAGCACGCTGACGAGCCAAGATACGGCATGGCTTAATTATCTCGGCATCTCAGCCCAGCAGACGAAGAACGTAAGCGCACCGTCTCCGACGCCGAGTCCGGGGCCATAAGTATCGTGCTTAGACGGGCCTTGCTCATCCTTACCCTCGCGATCGTCAGCGCTTTCGCTGCAACGATGAGCCCGGCTTTTGCTCAAAGCGAACCCGCCCCAGACGCGACGCCCGGCGCATATCAGCTCCTCGGTCCGCAACTCAATGCCCTATCGGCGGTATCGCCCGGGCAATGTAATTTGTCGCTTCAGAATCCAAGCCAACCCAGCGTCTTTAGCCCGATCGTCAACACTCTGACTGCACTGACCGGTCCGCTCGATCAATTTGCGAGTACCGCGTATGGCTTGGGCCGTACGCTATTTCTTATTCTCGTTCCACTTGAGCTTGGGTGGTTCTTTATTCAGCTCGCCATTAGGCATCGAGACGTTACTGAGCTCTTTACCCACGCCGGGTTCAAAGTTCTTAACGTGATGTTTTTCTTTGGTTTACTGAACTTTGTCGGGCAACACACGAACGTTGTCCATCAGCTTGAAAACGGCTGGATTAGCGCCGGTGCACAGGTGACGCAGTATTCATCAACGTCATCAATGGCGTCAAGCGGTGTCGGTCTTGCTGCAAATGGGGCACCGGTCGGCGATACCGATCTTTTCGCAGACACAATGCCAGGCCGTATCATCGGCGCCGGCTTCTGTAATGCGCTCAATATTACGCTATCGCCTATGAAGGCGTTAGGAGCATCTGCCGCTCAGGTCGCATCGAGTGGCAACATCGGGCAGATGATCACGAACGGGGTTAAAACTGCCGTCCTCGGCGCTCAACTGCTGTTCTCTCCAATTTTCGATGTTCTCTTTATTATTCAGTTCTGCGTCGCGGTTCTCGTGATGGTCACCTATGGAATCATCGCCCTCCAGATGATCATCACTCTCATTGAACGATCGATCGTTACCGGCGTCGGAATCATTCTACTTGGGTTCTCCGCGACGCGTTGGACGATGGATTGGGCTCAGGGATATTGGCGGTACGTTGTTCACGTTGGCATTAAGCTCTTCACCATCACGGTTATTGCAGGAATCGGAAGCGACTGGCTTAGCAGCGTCGTCGCATCTCAGGTTACTGCAACCGTCAATAACGCAACGCCGATTGCCGCGATTCCGTCTCTCCTCTTAGAAATCTTCGCCGCCCTATTGTTACTCGGGATGGTTCTGGCGTTGCCGAACATGGTCGCAACCTACCTGAGCGGGACACCCGCGATGGGTACCGGCACGCTTGCCGCCGGCATCGCGGTGCCGGTCATGGCTGGCATGGCGATCGCGAACATCGCCGCTGCACTTCCGGCGCTAACATCCGCAATGAAGGGCGCGCAAGCCGGATTTAAGGGTGCGGGTGATGCCGCAGGCCAGATTACTGGCGGACGCCAGATGGCTGGAGCATCCGCAGCAGCAGTAGAGAGTGGACCGGGGGTCACGTTGCTCCCGCCGTTACCCGCTGGCGAAAGTGGGCCACCGCGCGTTGGTCAAAGTGTAGGAGCGAGCGGAGGGCGCGCATCTCAGGGCGCTGGATCCGGCGCTCAACGTGCATCGCGATCGACACCACCACCCTCCAAGTCTTCCGGTGGGACTGCTGCCGCTGCCTCACAGACCGCCGCGCAGCCCGAAACAGAAGAAGCTGCCGCAGGCGCAAGTGCCGGCGGCGGATCGAGCAGCGGATCAGGTGGCGGAACAAACTTTGAAGAGATGATGGAGCGGCTCACGCAGGGGCAAATGCAGAGCGCCGAGTCTCTCGCGCTCACGGCGCAACACATCGAAAAAATTGCGCAAGGCATCAATGGGCCAAAGCGCTCCGTCGGAGATGTCGTCAAACAGGCCGTGAACGACGCCCGCCAGATCAAGTCTCACCTCATGAGCGACCATGCCGCCGGCGGCAGCGTCAATATTCGGATGGACCACCATCGTGTCTAACGAGCAGATCCTGCAAACGATCGTGATCGACCGGCAAAGCGGTACGCAGCCATTTTTGCAGGTGGCAAATGAAATCGAGCGCCTCATTCGCTGCGGAGCCATTACGTCGCAGACACAGCTTCCTCGCATTCGCGACTTTGCACACCTGCTCCACGTCGACAAAGGTATCGTTGAGAACGCAATCCGCGAACTGAAAAAGCGTAAGCTCGTGCGTGCCGTCAAGGGGATTGGAACGAGCGTGATCGAGGCCGAGCACCGCGATCCGTCGCTTTGTGGATTCTTGGACAACATGACACAAACGTTGCGCCACGTGTGTGATCGGCACGATATCGAAGAAGTCCGAACGCTCATCAGAATGGCATTTGAGTCTGTGTTTTCACAACCGCTCGTGACGCGACGTCCCGACGATGCACATGACCGGCGGGGCACAAACCGCCGAAGTTTCCAACCCTTAAAAATCAGCGGCAACGACCCACACGCTACCGACTATCGTGCGATCCACTCACTCATCTCCAACGCCGTCGTAGACGGCCTCGTTGAGGCCGAGATCCGTACCGGCATTCGGACTGCTTTTGGTATCGTTTATATCGAACGATCTGCGGAGGCTGCGTCATAACGATGCGTACTACGAAACGTGAATCGCCGACACCATCCACGAATGGGACTCGTGACCGCTGGGATGCGGCTCGCCGGTCTTGGAACGACGTCAACGGCCATCACATCGCGCAAAAACGCAATTGGCAATACGCCGCGTTTGGCTCGATTCTGATCGCTCTCTTGTCTCTCGGTATCGCCTACAATTTCACCAAGCAGCCGCGACTGCTGCCGTACGTCGTCGTCGAAGACAAGGTCGACCATACCGTCTCGGTGGTCTCGCCCGCCCGCTTCGACCTCAGCGACCCGAAGGACCAGCAAGTCATCAAATGGACGCTCGCGCGGTTCATCGAGAACTTGAGGCTCGTATCCTTTGACCCAACGCTTGAGCGAAAGCTCAGCGAGGAGTACGTTGAGCCGTTCCTGACCACAAACACGCAAGCTACACAGCTCGCGATGGAGTGGACGAACGGCCAGCGCAAGCAGTACCGGACGCAACACCTCTCACTTGAATCAACCGCCGATGATCCAATTCAATTTACCCCAGGCGTCTATCGTGTAAATTGGACCGAGACGTTGCGCAATGTGAACGGGCAGGTCGTGCGAACCTCCCATTGGTCCTCGTTCATCACGATCGAGATGCACTCGCCGGCCAATAACGGCGCGGTCACGAGCGTGAATACCGCGAACCCGCTCGGCATTTATGTCACCAATATCGATTGGAAACCGCTCACGGACAATGGTGGAAACTAGCCTATGAAACCTGTATTCTATCGCCTGGCCATCGCCGCCCTGACCGTTGCATGCGCGCTTACGGGGGGCGGCACGCGCGCCGGCGCAGCGGGGGTCGGACTCATCGACGCTTCCGGCGTCATGCGCTTTCCCTACGGTCCGCCGGCGCCGACGCTCACCTGCGTGCCAACGTACGCCTGCACCATCATCTTGGATCCAGGCGAGGTCGTCTTCGATAAAGTCGCCGGCGACACGGTTCGCTGGATTATCGCCACGGGCGTGACGGGGCCGAACGGCAATACGCCAACGGTCTACTTCAAACCCACAGAGCTCGGCCTCAAAACGAACTTCATCATCACGACCAATAAACACACTTACGACATCATCCTCTCGTCGATGGTGAAGAAGGATGAGACGCCGCCGCTTCTCTACGGCTTCACCTATCCGCGCGAAGAGGCGTACTCAACACCAACGACCGCGAAAATCGCGACCGTCCTCGCGGCTATCCCGACCCCCTCGCCGAATCCTCGGCTCCTCGTCGACCAAATGACGACGATCGATACCTCGTACCAGATATCAGGTCGCGCGCCATTCACACCACTCCACGCCTGGAACGACGGCGCACACACTTACCTGCGTATGCCGGAGCACCCGTACACCGCGCCGACGATCTACGTCTATAACGATAGCGACGGACAAGACGAAATGGCCATCGTCCACCAGCCAATCAACAACACGTACATCGTCGACGGTGTCCCATCGCGCATCATCCTTGCCGATACGGCGATTCGGCCTGGTACCTGCTCCCGTAATCCCAATACGTGCGTTGTCGTCGCGCGCGTTCATCAATAGGTAACCATGCACGACGATCGCAATCCTGGTAACGAACAGGAACCCTTACCCGAAGAGGTAGGGGCTCCGCGTGGACCGTCAAGTCAGCAGCCCATCCTGCTTCGTAAGGCGATGCCGGGCAGCGTGCGCTTTAGCCGGCGCGGACTGGTAACGGTGCTGGCCGCGATCGCGTTCGTTGGTACCGCCGGCGCATGGGCGTTCATGAACCAGCATCCCAGCGCCGCAAATCTCCCGCCGACCCCCGTCACAACGCCGATGATTCACACGTCGTCGGAGCGCGTGAGCAACTTGGATGCAAACGCAACGAATGTTCCAACGCTTCCGGGCGAAGAAGGGCGGCTTCCGCCAACGTCTGCTCCCGGCGTGCAGGGCCGCACGGCCGGCACGACCGGGTCGCCACAGCATGTCGCCGACCTTCTCGATCAGGCAACGCGGGATACGCAATCCACGCAATTCGACACGTCGTCTGCGACGATTCCGCCGGGCACGTTCGGACACGTCGACGTCAAGCCGGGGGGTCAGGTGCCAAGTATCGGGGGCGGTGGAACGATTCCGATGCTGACGCCACAGCAACGCGCCGCACAACAGCGCGCTGAGCAGCACGCGGCCCTTGCACAGCAAGCAGTATCGTCGCCTCTCAAGGTCGGTGGCAACGGCGTCGACGCGATCCCCGCCGTCCACCCGGCGGTCCAGACGCCGAGTCCGCAGCCGGTCGCCCAATCCGGAAACGGCGTGATCGCAGCATCAGCGGGACCCGAGAACAACATGATGTTCGCGAGCTCGCAGGATACGCGGGATGAATATCTGCACGCCAGCCCCCAATCGGCGCGCGGCGCTTTCGAGATCTGGAGCGGTACCGCGATACCTGCAATTTTGGACACCGGAATCAATGCGGATTTACCGGGACCCGTGTTCGCACACATCGCCCAAAATGTGTACGACTCCAAAACCGGCAGCATTCTCTTGATCCCGAAAGGCGCCACTCTGCGCGGCCGCTATAATACGGTCATTTCCGTCGGCCAGAATCGCGTCGAGGTCGTCTGGGAGATCCTGCGATGGCCCAACGGGCAATGGATGCAGCTCGAGTCGATGCCGTCCGCCGACATGCAAGGGGAAGCGGGGATCCCGGCAAACGCGAACGATCACCGCGGCCGCATCATCACAACGACGCTGCTCACGGCGATTCTCTCCGCCGCGCCGCAGCTCGCGCAACCGCAAACTGTCACACCCTTTGGCGTCGTAACCCAAACCGCCGGACAAACGCTCGCGTCCAGCGCGGCGACGCAGATCGCCAATACCGGTTCGCAGCTCGTTCAAAAGACGATGCAGCAGCCGCCAACGCTTACCGTTCCGCGTGGGACCGCTTTTACGGTACTGCTGGATCGTTCGGTCGTCCTCAATCCGTATGGAGACGGGCATTGATCGCCCTCATCACGGCCGCAATGTTGGCTCTCCTACGCACCTGCACGCCGAATGTTGGACCGGTGACGATGGCCGCGATCGTGCAACACGAGAGCGGGTGGAACGCCTACGCGATCGGCGACAATACGACGCGCCGCTCGTACTATCCCAAATCGCAGAGTGAAGCCGCCGCCGTCGCAACCAGCCTGCTGGCACAAGGACACAACATCGACGCCGGCATCGCGCAGATCAACAGCGATAATTGGCGCGAATATGGCCTCAACGCCCTCTCCGTCTTTGACGCGTGTACCAATCTGAGCGTCGGTGGAAAAATCATCTGGGGAGACTATTGGGGCGCTGCACACGTCTTTGGTCCGGGCCAGCTGGCGCTGTGGCACGCGCTTCAGGCGTATAACTCCGGAAACTACTATGCAGCGTACGGCTATGCAAAAGCCGTGTGGGCAACCGGCATCCAGATTGCCTTCTCACTCCCAACTTCGGTACCGGCTATGCCTTCAAAGAAGCAACGCATCCCGATCCAAGCCGTTCCGTATCGCCCGGCCGAAGCGACCGTCCAAACCGCCTCGCTTCTTGTAACCCGCGGAGCGGATCGCTGGAGCACAAAACGATGACCGCACTCCCACAGCCTTCTCAGACATCGTTTGATCGTGACCAAATGGTCCATGCGGCGAGCGTCCTCCCGCGCACGACCGCCTATCGCTACGACGTGCTTCCCGTTCGCTTTGAATCGGCTGTGTTGTCCGTCGCGCTACCGAATGACGACCCAGAGATTATAGTAAAGCTCGAAGCTGAGGTTCGCTTCTCAGTTCAAATCGCTGCAATCCTCGACCGTCGTTCGATTCGCGACTACCTTAAAGACCTCTATCCGATCGATCCGGAACGCGTCACGTCAACCGAAGAGACCGGGCGACGGATTCTCGACGACATCGTCGCGCAGGCGGTGCATCAGCACGCGATGGATATCACGATCGAGCCGTTTGGCGATGAAGGCGACGGTCGCGTGCGCCTAAATGTCGACGGTATCCACCATACGCACCGCATCCTTACTCAAACGCAGTACACACGGCTCGTCGGCGTCATTCGCAACGTCGGCAACGTCAGCCCACAAAATCAGAATATCCCTGGAGACGGCCGATTGCTGCTGGAGGCTGAAGGGCGACAAGTCGAACTGCGGGTCGCGACAATTGAGGAGCACCGCGGCAACCAAGTCATTACGGCGCGCGTCCTGCAAAGCTCCAAGCACATTCAAGCACTCGAATATCTTGGGATGCCGCCGGATCTCGCGGACCTGTATCGGACCACGTTGAACCGGCGCGGATCTGCAACCGCGATCGCCGGCCGAACCGGTGCTGGCAAGACCACAACCGTTCATGCGGGACTACTTGAGCTACCCGAAGAGCTCAAAATCATGACGGTCGAAAATCCCGTCGAGACCGGGCTGCCCAATGTCATCCAAATCGACGCCTTCGATACGGGGGATCCGAATGAAGTTATCACGGTTGAAAGCGCAAACCGGGCACTCGTTCGCCACAACCCCGACGTCATTTTCTTTGGCGAGATCCGCAGCGAAGAGACTCTCCGTGGCGCCGAGCGCGAGGCCACCAAGGGAACGACGCTCATCTTCACCGTCCACGCCAGAGATGCTATTCGTGTAATCGATCGTCTCGTGCAATTCGGGGCGAATCGCCCAACCCTCGCATCCTATCTCAACCTACTCATCTCACAGCGCCTTCTGCGACGCGTCTGCCCGAATTGTCGCATAAGTGCCGTTCCCTCAGACCAGGCCAAAAAGATCGCCGAGGTATTTGACATCCCTCTGAAGACAATCTATAGCGCCAGGCCTGGCGGTTGCGACTTATGCAACAAAACCGGCTACAACGGTCAAATTGCAGCTTACGAGATGTTCAACATCAATCCTGATGTTGCCACCGCGATCAGTGAGGAGAAATTTACCAATCAACTTCTCGAGATCGCAGCCACCGCACAAGAGTTCCCCTTCCGGCCGATGGTGCTGCAGGCACTGCGGCATGCAGGTAACGGTATTACGACCGAAGCCGAGGTTACCCGGCAATTCGATTACCACGACCTAGACTGGATGCTGCATAACCGAATCCTGAACCCACGATCGATCAACTGGAAGCAGTAAAGCCGATGAACGACATCGTCTACGAACTCCTCGTCGCCCTTCGCCAGCATCCGCGTTCGGCGAATATTTCCGATCTCAAGATCGTTGTCGGCGATGTTCCATGGGTGAACATCGACGGCGCCTATCACCCCGTTGGCGAGATTGCAGGATTACCGCACGTCACGACAATGTCGGTAGACGACGTAATCCACTTTTGCGATGAACACGGTCTTACCGAGGGGCTGAAACGCCTCAACGACGAGAAGTCTCAGATGTTCGACGCGTCCATTGAAGACGACCTCGTCGGTTCACTACGCGTCCACGGCGGCAATCAGAGCGGCGGCAAAAACCTCTTTATTCGACTTCTTCACACCCGCATTCCGACGATCGAAGAGCTGGGCCTCCCTCCCATCATCAAGAAGCTTCCGACATTGCGGAAAGGTGGACTATTGATGTTTACCGGGGCGACCGGCGACGGGAAGTCGACCAGCCTCGCAGCGCTCATCGATTACTGCAATGCCATCTTTCATTGGAACATTATTACGCTTGAGGATCCCATCGAATATCGATTCCGCAATCGGAAATCGACGATTTCGCAAATGGAGCTCGGAGCACACTTTCCAAGCTTTGAGGCAGTCCTCGCGGGTATTGTACGCGCCAACCCAACCGTCGTCTTGGTGGGCGAAATGCGAAATATCGAAACAATGCGGGCAGTCATCCAGCTCGCCAACACCGGCCACCTTGTACTTTCCACGCAGCATGACCGTGGTGCGGCGCATAGCGTGCGCCGCGTCATGAGCCTGTTTTCTGACAAAGATAGCAAGATGTACGCTCAGGCCTTCGCCGATTCACTGATCGCGATCGTCAGCCAACGCCTCATTCCGGCAGCAAGCGGCGAAGGCCGCATCGCCGCGTGCGAGATCATGATCGCGAACAACGCGCTCTCCGCCCTTATGCGTGAAGAAAAGTTCACGCAAATTACCAATTCCATTGCTGGCTCGCGTGACGACGGTATGCAAACCCTTGAGCAGCACCTCTCCGATCTGGTCGACCGAGGGCTGATCACGTACGAGCACGCCAAGCTGTACGCCAACGAGCCCGACTCCGTGAAACCCCGAAAGGCTGCAGCCTAATGGGTGCGCTCACCTATACGTACCAGGCGCGTGATACCGACGGACGCATGGTTCGGGGAAGCGTCCGCGCGGACTCTCGAATTGACGCCTATCAAATCTTGCGAGACCAGGGTCGTCACGCGTATGACATCCGGCAGCATACCGGGCACTTTCTTTTCTTTCAACGACGCACAGACGTCTTTCAGCGCATCGCGTTTTTCCGGTCACTCGCAAACCTCATGCGCGTAGGCGTTGATATCAACAGGTCCTTTGAGATTCTCAAAGATCAAGCCACGGGGACTATGGGAGAATTTCAGCTGCGGCTCCCATGGAAAGAGCGGCAACGGAAGAAATTCGCCCAAACCATCAGAGGCCTCCACGCCGACCAGACAGAGAACGGACTGCGCCTCCACGAGGCAATGGCGAATCGATCGGAGGATTTCACTGAACTGGAATGTGCGATGGTAAACGCCGGCGAGCATTCCGGTAAGGTACCCCAAGTCCTCGCGATGCTCGCTGACTTCCTGGAACGCGATCGCGAACAGAACCGGAAACTCTTCCTGGCGTTACTCTATCCGGCAATCGTCTCCGTGATGGCTGTCTCCGTAGTGCTCTTCCTGTCGCTGACGATCATCCCCGAATTCGCCACCTTCTACCAGCAGATGCGCATTCCGATCCCGCTCATCATGCAATACATGCTGCGGGTCGCAGGCATCGTGCATAGCCCCATCGGGCTCTCCATTATCTTCGGTTGGCTGATCGTTGGCGGCTACTTCCTCATTCAGACGCTGAAAACTGAACGCGGCGCCATGGCGTTCGATCATGTCCGCTTGCGCATGCCGATTTTCGGAAATCTCATCGTGAAATCGACGACGGTTCGCTTTTCCAGGGTAATGGCGATGCTCCTCAACGCCGGAGTCAATATGCTCGATTGCTTCGAAGTCGCCATCCCTGTCGTCAACAGCCCTGTCTTCGCGCAAGCGCTCGTCCGCGCCAAAAATGATCTCCAGGCCGGCCGTAGATCCTCGCTCGCCGACACACTCAAACACTCCAATCTCTTTGAGGCGATGTTCGTCGGATTCCTCAATGTCGGCGAAGAGATCGGCGACCTGCCGGGCATGTTCGAGGCGGTTGCAACCTACTACGCGGACGACGTGGCAACCATCATCGAGAGCATCCCCTCGACCCTCCAGACGCTTGTGACGCTCCTCCTCGGCGCCATCGTGGGGTTAATCGCCTACGCCGTCTATGTACCCCTCACAAACTTGGCGGTTCACATTCACTAACGTCGCCGGCCCCGTATCGCCGGCTATGGGCGTCCAGCGACGGTCGGGCGGCCCCAAAACCGCCTAGACCCCCCTCCTAAGAGGGGGGTTTTGGCACAAAATTGACCGCGGTGTGCCATTATAGGTGTAGGAGGCACGACGCACGTGCACCTTGGCGCGGCCGCGATACCAAGGCGCACGACCCGGCCTCAACCCTTCCAAGACTTGGAGCACACACACATGACCACCACCACCCTTCAAAAACCGCGCTCGTCGATGTTGACGCAAATGCGCACGCTCACGCGACGCGGATTTTCCCTCATAGAATTGATGATCGTGGTATCGATCATAGGCATCTTGGTAGCTATCGTTCTGCCGAACTTCTATCACGCAGAACAAGTCGCACAAACCAACGCAAGTAAGGCGAACCTGACCGAAATCGCGAGCTCTCTTCAGATGTACTACGCCGATCAGAACACGTATCCGGCTGGTACGGCAGCGGTCGTCAATGCGACACTGTTCGGAGGAGCGAACAACAACTATTTCAACAGTCAGCCGCTCGATCCGACGGACGGGAACCCGTACACGTACACCAACCCGTCACCAAATGGTCCGCCATACGAAATCGATGCGCCCGGAACGTATAATGCCGGCACACTCAATGGCCTTCTGAAAGTCGACGGCACAGCCTGTGGCGCAAACGGCTGCACGCAGCTGCACTACGATCCCTATCACCAAATCTACGGGTCCTAATCAGGACATCTCTTGATGGCGATCGTCACCGACGTGGAATTGCTTGTAGCGATGATTACGTGGATTGCGTTTGCGATTCGCGTCATTCGCTCATGCGAAGCCGCGTACCAGAGCGAGGTGACGTATGTGCAAGCTGCAACATTCGGGAGCGCGACGACCTATCTCTGGATGGTCGTTGCGCTTCTGCTCGCCGCGCTTGCCGGGTCACTGCCGCACAAAATCGCGATCGCTATCATGCTGATAACCCTGATTCTCCAATCGCGCGCCGATGCAGCCTACGGCATCGTATGGGAAGAGCTAACCCTTCCTGCACTCCTCGTCTGTGGAGTCTGCGCCGTCGCGGCCGGAACCACGGAGGTTGCGCTGACAGGGTTTAGTCTGGGCGGCATCCTTATCGCAGTTGCGTATTACGGCACGAATGGCAAAGGCATTGGTTTCCCTGATATCGGGATCGCTGCTTTAGTCGGGATGACCGTCGGATACTTTGGTCTAGCGATCGCGATGACTGCGACGCTCCTCTACGCCTGCTTCTGCCTCATGCGCGGAGCTTCGCGTAAAGCTGCGGTCCCATATGCGACTATTCTTGCGCCGGCGGCATATCTCGCAAGCGCGGTCGTTCTGCTGTTGCCACACGCCGGATATCCATTACTTCCCGGTATGGTGCAACTGTGAGTAGGTTCTTAGCGGTACACGCGGCGTGCCAGCGACTGCTACATGCGATTCTACCGAGCCGCTATCCCCACCACGATCGTACCCAAGGCAGCTCGGCCAGCGTACGTCTTAATAAGCGTCAGGAACGCCGTGCATCCCATGTCGGATCCTTACCGCTCGGGATCTATTTTCACGACGGCGACGCCGTATCGCTCGTTTGGGCCAAGGTGGAAGCCGGGCAGATTGTGGTGTTGCAGACGGTACACGTGCCGTTTTCCGAATCCGACACGGAACGCAAAAATCAGTCCTGCACCAAGATCCTTCTCGATATCGTTCGTGAACGGCAGATTCCCGAGCGGCGCTGCGTTATCGGAATCCATCCGACCGATATCGCCACCAGGCCCATTGAAGTCGTGCGCGGCATGACGCAAAAGCAGCTGCACGGCAATGCCCTCCTCGAGAGTGGTCGCATGGTGCCGTTTCCGGAAGAAGAGCGGGTTTTGGCGATCGACCCGATTCCCGGAGAGCACGCCTACCGTATGCTTTCCGTAGCAAAAAAGTCTGAAGTTGATCGCTTGCAGCGTATTGTGGCCGATGCAGCGCTCGTGCCGCACGCTATCGACGGACCACTTGCGGCATGGGCGCGATTGTGCCCCGACACGGACGCGGTCCTCGATCTTAGCCACGATCGTCCAGCGCTCGTATTTTTTCGCAGCCAGACGCTCGCAGCCGGCAAACTCGAAGAGTTGCCACCGAAAATGAATCCTGAGCGGGTTGCCACCGAAGTCCATGAATTGCTGCGCAAGGCACGTCAAGACGGAATCAAAGATGTCGCACGCATGATGGTCTATGGCCCTTCCGACATCGCGATGCGCGTGCGAGCCAAGCTCTCCACCCTCGATGACGCCTTACAGATTTCGCCACTCGTGATCGGCGGAATCGAATCCCCGCCGTGGGCGTATGCGCTCGCGCTCGCTACCTGGGAGTACGAGCCTCCCTTGGAAGTGGCAGCATGACCAATACCATGCGCATCAACCTTATTCCGAAAACGGTCAGCGGGTTCACTGTCTTTGGCCAGCAGGTTGCATACGACGAATTGCGCGCCATCGGCGTCGCATTGCTCGCAGTTGTGATCGCGACTGTTCCTATGTGGGCGACCCTACACTATTTGACACTTCGCGCCACGAGCGATCTCGCCACGATTTCCGCACAGGTACAGGCAGATGCATCCCACCGCGCAGAGGTTCTGCGCGTCGCCGAACAGCTCGGACATTTTCGACAAATCGATCAAGATGCCACGCTGTTGGCGCAGTCAGGGCGCCTGCGAGCGCTGCGCATCGCCGAGCTTGGAAACGCGCTACCAAAGAGCGTGTGGTACGACAAAATCGGACAAGACCAAAACGGTTGGCATCTTACTGGACGCAGTATCAACGTTCAGGACGTCGCCAACGCTCTCGAGCGAATCGGACGCACGACGCCTGGTATTACAACCGCCTTGCAAGATGTGGAGACTCGCGACAATACCGTCTTTTTTCAAGCTGACATCGGAGACCCGCATCTGTCTCCGACCACAGTCGTCCCTCCGAGTCCACCACCCCAAATGGCGCCGCCTAATATGCCTGCACCCCCGAACGCGAGTACGCCGTGATCGCGACACTCTCCGAATATCGTACCTATGTCGCATTCGCATTCATCGCCATCGTCGGATGCGCTGCCTTGCTGTACCGTTCCGACTACGCATCGTACCAAACCGTTCAAACCCAAATTGCCCAGATGAACGATCAGCATGAAGCCGACCTTCGTCTATTCGCCTCGGAGCAGAAGCTTCGTAGCGAATATGCCGGGCTTCATCGGAAGTACGCGAATATCGACGATGACACGTCGACGACGCAAGCTCGCTTCGTTCGGTATCTTCACGACCTCTGCCGCAAAGAGCGCGTAACGATTCGACAGATCGACTTCCATCCAATGGGAGCCGACCAAAAGTCTGCACCGCAAAAAGTGATCACAACTTTCCCGGGCGATGCGCCGTTAACTGCCGCAAACATTCCGGCTAAGCTCTTCGTTCAGATTCCCGCACGCGTCAAACTCTTTGGGGCGTATCGCAACATTCTCTTGGTGATGGCCCAAATGTCCACACCGCCGTATCTCATTCAAGTTAGCGATCCAGAGATGTCTCGTGACCCAAAGGGCCTTGAGGCAACGTTCGAAGTCGCCATCCTGCGCCCGAGCTCGGCTGCAATAACGGCGACGGGAATGACCGGTGGTACGCAATGAGCACGACCGCAAGCGTCCGGTTCCTCTTGTTCACCTCCTCGATCGCGCTCATGGTTGCGCCATCACTTGACCTGCAACATTCTGTATTCGCAGCAAATCCGACGCCGACGCCCACGCCGATGCAGGCGATTACTGTTCCCAAAGCCACCGCTGTACCTGATCTCTCGCACCTCATCACGCGGGATCCATTTAGCGGAGCCCCTGGTACGACCGTCGTCGCGAGCGTTCAGATTAAGCCAACGCCGCTGCCAAGTATGGTACCGGCGCCAGTTGTCAGCGGTAACGGCGTCCCCAACATCGGCGGCACGCTGGCCGAAAGCGTGCTCTACGTACGGGCGACGATCGTGTCGCACGACCCGTCACACCCTTCGCTTGCACTGTTACAAAACGGGCAATCGATCGACGTCGTACGCGTCGGGGACACGCTGGGAGACAAGAAGGTCGCGGGAATCGTAACGAGCGGCATTCTTCTCAGCGACCACTCGTTCATCACCATCGCGGCCACGCCCGGAACGGGCGCGCCGATCACGCCCGCGATCCGTCCGATGGCTAGAGCGGTCCCAGCGCCTCCCGTCCTCGGAACACCACAACCACAGATCACGCCCGTTGTCGAATACGTCTATCCGGCGTATCCACAAACGCGCCCAACTCCCGTCCCGCCAGAGAACGGCATGCCAACAGTCAATCCGCAGCCGTACACCTTTGGAGGAACGCCGAACCCGAGCGCAACGCCGACGTTCTCACGGCTCTATCCGTGGCTTGCGCCCCCGGTCGGTCAGCCAACCGGACCGGGTGGTACGTATGCTCCGCCCGGAGGACAACCATAATGCGACGCTACGGTCTCATGGCGATCCTGACGTTCGTCGTCGCGATATGCCTTGCCGTAAACGGGACCGCCGCATACGAGCATGCGCCCACAATTCCACATGAGCCGATTCTCTCGCTCATCGTTTTTCATGGCGAGGGCGCCCAGCCGTTTGCCGCAGATTCACGCTTATCCCATCTACGATCCGTCGATGACCTACTTTCCTTCCACTACGCCCGTCTTTCTCTCTCGAATTGGACCGTGCGTGGCAGGCTTACACAACGAAGTAATATCCTCCAAGTCGTGTACGCCCTAGCGCTGCATCGCTATACCGACAACCACAAAACCTCGCGGCAACAAACCACGCAGCTCATCGCTGCCCTATCGCTGGATGCCATCAGTTCTGCAGATGTCGCGCGCCACTCACTCCCGGCGATCGCTGAGATGCCGCCCGCCGCCGCGCCTTTCCATGACACATCCCCCAAAGGAGCATCCATTGAATAAGGCACGTCACTTCCGAGGTTCGCGCGGTTCCGTTCGCATACGATGCCTGATAGCAATCGCAACGTTTCTCGTCAGCACTCTTTCGCAAAACGCGTTTGCGCAAGCATCGCAAACGCAAGCGAACAATGTCGTTTCCATCAACGTTCGCGACACGGACATCTATGACGTCGTACAGCTCATGGAGGCGCAGGCAAACCGAAATATCGTCCTCGATATGCCGACCGTCACGCATGAGCGTATAACGATTAAGATCAACAATGTATCATTCGATCAAGCGTTGCGGACCTTAGCCGACGCCGATGGCTTAACGATCGTCAATGGACAGAATGGTATCGTCTACCTCGGACGAGGACCTAGCTTTATCTCGCGATACAGCACTCCAGTTAACGATTCTATCCAGACATTGCAGTTTCAGTTGCAAAATGCCCGTGCCGGAGCGCTGCGTCAAGCAATGCTACAGCAATTTGCCAACGCAATGTTTGTCGCCGACGACCGCTCCAACACGCTGTTCGTCTGGGCACCGAAGAGCGTTGCCGAGGCAATCACGGCGGTCATCCATACCGCCGACGCAGAGACGTATGGCGGCGCGGGCTTCAAATCGCTTTCGATCCCACTACGTTATCAAAAGGCGAGCGATGTCGCGAAAATGATCGATGCGAGCATCCAGGTGTCCAAGCCATCATCCCTTACCGCCGTGGATCCGACCAACAGCCTAGTCGTCATCGGGTCGCCCGATTTTCTGGCGTCTGTCAAAGCAATCGCCGCATCAATCGATCGACCCGGCCAACAGATGCGTTTCGATATTCGCGTCGCCGACGTTACACCGATCAATGACAGCTCGAATATCGGCGTTGAATGGGGCGGCGTCGATACCAACTCAACGCAAACCGCGGCAAGCGGCAGCACGATTACCACCTTCGCCAACAAAACGTTGCAGATCAACGCGCAAATCAATCTCTTGCAAAGCAAAGGTAAGGCGTCGATTCTTGCGCAGCCATCTGTAACGACGCTAAATAATTTCCCAGCAGCAGTCAATATTGGCGAACAAATACCGATCGTCTATTTTGACCCCGCCACAGGCGTGCAAAATGTGCAATTCGTTTCTGCGGGCGTGAATCTTCAAATAACGCCGATCATTGCACCGAACGGTGTATCGACGGTGCATCTTGTCGCCGACTACTCGCAAGTGCTCTCGTATCAAAACGGCTATCCCATCGTCGGCCAACGCAAAGTCGATTGGTACGGCCGCATCACGCCTGACGACAGCATCGTGCTGTCGGGTCTCTTTCAAGATACGTCGTCTGAGACGATTCAGAAAATTCCGCTCCTCGGCGACATTCCAATTCTCGGTCAATTCTTCCGAAATAAGGCGACCAACCATCTTCGCGATGAGATCGTCTTCATCATCACCCCTCACCTGATCCCCGACAATCGCATGGTATCGAGCGCTACCCCACCTTCATCAATGTAACCACCCCAGAAAGCGAGACTTTCGTGTTCGACAGTTCGGCATTCGATTCGTCGCCGACACTCGCACCCATCAGTATCTCCCCGAACCCCCCGTACTACCCTGGCGATCGAATCCACCTTTCCTGGACCCTCACCAATTACGGCGACGTAGACGTCGTCGACGCTCGCGTACACTTTTGCCTCAGCGGTGGGCTACGCATCGCCTCCGGCGATGGAGCACAGCCCCTCCATATCGCAGGGAGCGGAGCACCGCTCGAGTTTTTCTATCATCAGGACGAATCCGTCGACGTCACGCTTGCGATCGAACCGCTTGCACCCGGCGAATCGCGCGTGTTCGCCTTCGATGCGAATATTGCCGACGTCGTCACGGAAAGCGTTAGCGTCGGCGCCGAGCTGCATGCGTCCGATGGCACGGTCTATCATGCGCCGCTTGCCCGCATCGACGTTCGCGCGATCGGCGCCTTGCGCGTCGGTCCGCTCGAGCCCATTGGAAGCGGGGAAGGCTGGTGCGAGATCGCGCTGGTGCTCACGAACGAGAGCTCGAGTCGTGAACCATCCGTCGATGTGCTGTTCTGTGAACAGGACGGTATTACCCTGAACGCGCACAGCGAGCGTCCGGTCACCGTCGCACCCGAGCATGGGCGTTTGCGTGTGCGCGTCGAGGACGTGGCTCCCCAGGAGTCCGTTCGCATTACGGTGCGGGCAGAGCTTACGGACAGCTACCCCAGCACAATCGTCCTTTTCGATGGCGTTGTCGTGGAGTCGCAGAACCACGGCCGGCTCGTGGTCGACCCGCTATCCGTTCAGGTACCGAGCGCTGCCGACTTCTCTGCGTCGCAGATCCGCCTCGATACCCTCGACGACGGCAAGCTGCGCATTGGCGAACGCGTCACCGTGCGACTCGACTGCACCAGCAACGCGCGGGATGACCGGTACGACGTGCCCGTTGCGATCGAGCTTCCGCCGGCGCTCGCATACGTTCCCGGCTCCCTACGGTGCAACGACTTGCCGCTGCCGGGGACGTCGCCTTCCACGCTGTCGCTTCCGCTCGTGCGCGCACATAGCACGGCGACACTTACTCTCGATGCCACGCTCGTCGGTCCGGTCCAGGACGGTGAAGAACTGACGGTCGCGGCTCGAATCGGTGAGACGACGCTTACGCCCGTCCAGCTGCGCACACGTTGCGCGCCGGCTTTCGATACCCGCGACAATTTTGTCTCTGCCGACGGTCTCCCGATCGTCGCCACCGACCGCGACGCGCGAGTGATGCTCGCGCTGCACAACCGCGGCACCGCAAGCTCCGGGCCGCTGCGCGTGAAGGTATGGTGTGGAGATTTGCGCCTGCAGGACGCGCACGTTGGCGTCCGCGCAGACGATGGCGGGTTCGTCGCAACCGACGAGCCTCCAACACCGATGTCCATCGTGACGCCGGAGGGAACAGCGTGGATCCTCGACGTGCCTTCGGTGGCACCGCAACGACGTCGCGTGCTTGCGCTGACGCTGCGTGCGCCGGCGATCTTCGATGACCGTACGGCATTTTCGCTTCGGGCGACGCTCACGAGCGATGCCGGAGAGCTTGCGCTGGGTAGCCTGGTTCTCACGGGCCGATCGTTTCCGCGCATTGCTGCGGATTCTGCCCTCGCGTGTGCAGATGCTGAGCCGATGCGCACCGGGGAAACGCGCGCGCTCACGCTGCGCGTGCGGAACGAAGGTTCGCAAACCGCGGAGCGTCTCACGCTGAGCTTCGAGCTTCCCCCAGAGCTCGCAATCGAGCGCGTCATCGGTGCGCGGCTGGAGCATGCTCCGGATGCGGACGCACTCGACCGGCGCGCACTCATCACGATCGACGAGATCGCCCCCTGCACAACGCTGGAAGCCCTCCTCGCCGTTCGCGCCCTTCACACGCCTCCCGGCGACGGCGTCCTGACGATCCGTGCCGTCCTCGACGGAAGGGACATCAGTCGCACGGTCCTCGCACCGCTGCGCCTGCGAACCATCTCCCGGCCCTTCCTCGATGCGCTGGTCGCGCGAATCGAGCCGTTTGGATCCGACGATACCGTGCTGGTCTCGCTCTCGATGCGCAACGTGGGCGATGGCGACGCAAACAACGTGCGGGTCACCGCGCAGATGCTCGAGGGCTACGTGCCGGCGAGCACCGCCGTCGATGCGACCGCCTTCGGCGATATCCGCAGCAACTCGCCGCTGGCATACGGCTTTGGGCTGCCGCCGATCGCACCGGGAAGGAAGGTGGAGATCTCGTACCGGGTGCGACCGCGTTCCGCCGACGCGCTGCGCGCCGGCTTCATCGTTTCCGCCGATGACCACACACACACCGTGCAGAGCGAGGAATTCCAACCACGCATCGCCCTGCGTTTCTTACCGGTACGTGTACCGCAGACGCCGGTGGAAACGGCGGCGTCCGTTCAGGCGCCTCCGTCGCTGCCACCGGTCCTCCGAGAGACTCCGGTTGAGCCGAGCGCCGAATCCATACCGCCGCACGCCGTGGACGATAGCGCACGCGAGCATGAACCCGTGGTGTCAACGCCGCGGACGGAGGTCATCGAGCATCCGGCCGACACAGGTGGCGCCGAGCCCGTAGAGGGTGCAGGCGCCGACGCGCACACCGACGACGCGATCAACGACGCCCTTCACGCAGCCGCGGCGACCGACGATGTGCACGACATCGCTGTCGCGATCGCAGACACCGCTCCCGTCGTCGACGAACTCGACGATGCTGCCGGCAAGCCCGACGCCGAGGAAGAGCCTCATGTCGAGGCGCGCCCCATGCGCCAAGCGCAAGCGCCCGCACTGGATCAGGCGCCCGCACTGGATGAGGCAAATGACGGCCACCCAGCCGATGCTGGGGCATCTGATGATACAGGCAGCGATCGCGCTGCGATTGCGGCCACCTCCGATCCTCTCGGCGATGAACCGGGATCGCAAGAAGACGACGACGAGCAGGCCCCTTCGCAAAGCGCGCTCGCGCAGACGCTCGGACTTGCCCCGGACGCACTCGAGACGATCGCCGAGACCTACGCCCCAATCTTCACGCTCACGCTGAGCACCGAGCTGATCGAGCGCATCGTCAACGTCGGCGTACACCTCTTTCATGACGACCGCCTTGGAACATATCGCCACGTCATCGGTGCGCGTCTTCTTTTCCCCGACGCGATCGAAAACGCCAGCGACGACGTTCGCGCGGCGTTCGAGGTCATGAAGGAAGAAGTCGAAGACACCTTCGGTTCGCTCCTCGCAAAAACACGGATGCCGAACTTCCGTATCACGAACGCCTGGAGCGAGGGACTCGTTTCCGGCAGATTGTGCAACGCCGCTAAGACGATCCTACGCGAAACCTACGCTGCGGAACGCCGCGAAGCGAAAGTGGAGCGGCGCTCTGTTCGGCACGCCGACTTCTTTGGGTTCCTGTCATTTGACGAAGCCGAGCTCTTCGCCGAAGCGATGGACCGGCTCGATGAAATCTCTCTCCTGTACGTCACGCACGCCATCGTGCCGCTCCTCATTCCGTCGCACTCCAATCGCTATACGCTCACGGCTGATTGCATCGACACGTATCGCCGCTCGCTCGTGCGCACGTTCCTCTCCATCATGAAAGACGACGACTACAAGCGCGAAGCTCGGATGCGGGCGACGACGGAACAACTTGACAACGAGCTGCGATTACTCATCAAAGAGATCTCGACGGAAATCCGGAGGGTCGCATGATGCCCGCGACCATGTCCTACGCTGCCGCCGGCGTCCTCTTGCTCGTTGCGCTGGTCCTACCAAAATCCCGGAAGTCTTCGGCGCCCAAAGCAGCACGACCGGCGAACAGCGCCGAGCCTACCGCACCGATACGTGTCGCGCCGCTCACGATCCGACTGCATCCGGATTTGCAGACCGAACGCGTAGACGCTCCGGACGCGCCCACGGTGCACGCAAGCGTTGATGACGCAGATGCCGGCGCCAATGCGATCGACGAAGTGACGGGAGAGGCTGCGCTGCCGCATCCCGAGCGACGGCGCAAACGTAAGTCGTGGATGCCATCGCTGTTCCGCCGCCGCCAGACGGATGAGCCGCTCATCGAACTGCCGATCGAAGAGATCCAAGCGCACGGCATCCCGACCCCAGAGGAGCCTGGTAACGAAGACGTGCCGGCAGAAGCTGACGCGTTTGCAATGGAACCGGAGCCGCGGGTCGACGACGTTGTGGCTGTCCCACAACCGGTGGCCGACGACACCCTCGCGCCGGCTGACGCGCTCGATTCCACAACGGAAGAATCGCCCGTATCGCCAGCCTCAGATGAGCCGTGGCCCTCAGCCCCGATGCCGACGCCCGTCTTGGTACCATCGCGATCCGATGATGACGACGAAGGCTACGTCAGCTTCGGCGGCTTGCCGCCGCTGACGGAGGAAGAACGTGCGCAGGCGCGCGCCATCGCAGAAGCGATGCCGAAGCCGACGCCTCACGCCGCCGTCATCACATGGCCAGAGGTCTACGTCGGCGATGAAGGGCGAGATCTTCCAGAAGACGAGCGCGCAGCGCTGCTCGATCTCATCGCCGGCATGCGCCCGCGCGATGCGCGTGCCGCACTCGACGTCGCCCTTCGCGAAGAGGGGGTCCTCTTACCAAAGGTCGTCACGACGTTACTCACGCTCGGCACCATCGACGACGACGAACGCGCCGTCATTGTCGAGCGCGGCGACGCAGAAGCACTTCGCATTCTGGAAGGGGGCGTGTAAGGGTGTCATCTCCGCTGACGTCCACGCAACCGTTCTTCCCACCGGATGAAATGCAGGTGCTGCTCACGCTCGTCGGTCACGCCGATCGCGACGGGCTCGTCACGACGTTGTCCCTGACGGACATTCAAGACTTTGCCAACCTCAGCAGCACCGATATGGTGCAACGGGTTATCTCCAACCTCGTCATACGCCATGCCGTTTCGGTCCTCCGCGTCAGCCCGAAGAAGACGCACTATCATCTCAGCGCAAATTGGCGCAAGTACCAGGAACAAGCCAACGCGTACGTCGAGGGCCAACGTCAACGGGTCATCGACATACGTAACCGGCGTGCCGTCGCGCGCGTGCGGACCGTTAATGCCATCGATCTTCCTAGGTCCCTCGGCAAAATCGAGATCGTCAATCTCGAGCGCTTGGACTTCGATACGAATTCACGGTACAAGTGGCGCTTCGGCGTAAAAATCGACGGGCTCGGCGCGGTCTACGACTGTTTGTACACGGCGAAGGATTTAACTAAGCCCGGCTTCGTCTACGGACCACGGCGACCGGCGAAGAACGGCGCCAAGGGATCGCATTGGGTGCCGACGATCGAGTTCGAGCCCGAGATCAACACCAAACTCGCGCAGCTGCTCTTTCAGCTGACGAGGGCCGAGGCGTAACCCCGATGTTGGCCGACCTGGCGACGTGGTTCAACAGCCGCAATGCCCGTGATGCTGCAGCACCGCCCGCGCGGCGCGACTTCAAGGCGACGTACTCCACCAACGGCCTGACGTGGCACGCCGTCTATCCACTCGATATCTCCCAGACCGGCATCTCGGTCGCATCGCCGAGCGGCTTTGGCAAAGAGGAGCTCGACATCAAGCTCACGCTGGGCACGCGTATCGTCGACGCGCGCATGCAGGTCGTCAAACATGAGGGCATCGCGATCGGCGGGCGGAACATGCACAAATACAGTCTGTGCTTCATCGCAATGAAGAAAGACGATCAGGAGGTCGTCTTGCGTTGGTTGCGCAGCGGTACCGGCCCGCCGGCGGCGACAACTCCGGGCGCGCGCTCAACCCCGGAAGCGGTGCGGATGAATCCGGAAGACGTCGCGAGACTGTTTCCAAAAGCCGTGCAGCACCGGCTGCACGACGAACTCGTCAAACGCAAACGCCTCGTCGTCCATCACGGCCGCGAGCCGCTCGTCGCGTACATCTATCACGGCATGACGGTGCGGGCCGGCGTCCCAATGCATTCCCTGACGATCGAATCGAAGCTCGTAAACGCCCACACGCACAGCGAGCAGCGCTTTCGCACCCGCTTTCTGTTCGATAACGATGCCGCCGAAATCAAAGTGTTGGACTAGGGGAGTCGCCCCGTCTCGATGACCGTCGCCCTCTTTTTCACCCACGTCCACGCGCTCGCGGTAGCAGTCCTGAGCGCCTGTCAACGCACGGCGGAGATCGCGATCATCACCGGAACGCTAACCATCGCCGTCGCGCTGCTGCAGCCGCGGCGACGCAACGGCGTCCGCCTCCAGCGCAAGATTCGGCTCACGCTCGCGTGCATCGGCAGCTCCATCGCCCTCATCGGGCTACTCGACGTCGACACGCTCTACATGCTCACGAACGAGGGGATCACGCTGGGGACGATGGCCCTCGAGGCACTCACAGCCGCAAACGCGTTCGTCCTCTGGCGGTCAAGCCACATCGTCTGAGGCGCCCGGCTGGGAGGGGCACCCCGTCGGATCCCGGACGCCGGCCGCTCGGACCGGACTCATCCGACGTCCAGAAGCGCGGCCCGGCTTACGGCACCACCGAGATCACGAAAAACGGCCCGTAGAGGCGATTTTCCGGGTCGGGGTGGCCCTGAATACTTCGGAGCGGCCAAACGCGGCGCCACGCGCCCAGAACGCAGCGAAAACGGGCGGTTCCACGGGGCACCCGACGGGTTCACCCTGGCAGGTTGCAGGTAGCACCAGCCTACCCTCGTCCCATGCGAACACGGTATCCTGGTAGCTGTGAGTGGAGGCGGCGCACAACGCGGGAAGCAGCAGGCCAGCCTGATCATCATCAGCGCGCTCCTGCAGCTCATCAACGAGGGTCGCTACAATATGGACGGCTTGCGGCGCAAGGTCGCGGCGATCCAGGCCGGAGAGGCGGCGGCGGACTCCGGCGATACGGCGCCGGCGCCGAAGCGCACCATCCACCGGTATCTCGAGCGCTTACGCAACGCCGGCTTTCCGGTCGTCTACGAAAACGGCGTCTATCAGTTTGCGCCGGGCTACGTCTTCGGCCGCCTTCACCTCGATGAGAGTCAAGCTGCCCAACTTGTCCTGCTGCAATCGACCGCGCGGAACATCAACATCGGCATCGGCGGCAACATCGAGGAGCTGATCTCGCAGTTCCTCAGCCAAAACGCCGATCCGGCCACCGAAAAGGCCCTCCAGCGCTACGCCTTTCTCGACTTGCGCTTACCCAAAACCGATATGGAGCCGCGCGACCGCGAGACGCTTGAGCTCGTGCGCAAGGCGATGGTCCAACACCAGCGCTTACGCTTCCGCTACGTCGACAAATTCGGCAACGTCTCGCATCGCGACGTGAATCCGTATGGCTGCCGGATCAGCGAGGGACGCGTTTACCTCTTCGCTTACGACAACGATAAACGCGCCATCCGCATCTTTGCGATCGACAACATTTCCAGCGTCGAGATCAGCCCGCATCGCTTCGGTATGCCGCCTGACTTCGACATCGCCCGCTACGGACAAGACTCCCTTTCCGGCTTGTACGATAACGATGCGGATCGGCAGCAAGTCGTCGTGTACGTCCGCAAAGAAGTCGCCAAGCACGCGCTGGCGCGCACGCGCGGAGTCCGGCACGATGCCGTTCAGCGAGAAGACGGCGGCGCCGAAATCACGTTCCTCAGTCCCCAGCCCGATGAGATCATCGAATGGGCCTTCGGCTATGGTCCGGCCGCCACGATCGTGGGACCGCCCGAGATGGTGCAACGCGCAACGACGCTGCTGGCACAAATGCAGAGCGCGTACGCTGCGCACCTCCCCCGTCGAGCCGCGTCGTCCTAAGCTAACCGCCCGGTATTGCCGCTGACGGACGCATCGTAAAGACCCCACGTCCATCGATGACGTCGACGCGTGGAACGAACACCGTATTTCCCCCGGCTGCATAGGCGATAGACCACTCCGAAGATCGCGTAAGCGCCTGCTCGATGGGGTCACCCTCACTCGTAACTACAGCGTCAATGCGAAGATCGCGTAAGCGCGCGCTCCATCCGGGGCGAGCCCGGTCGATTGTCGCGGTCTCTTGAAAAACGGAGACGGGAAAGGGGTCGACGCGGCCGTCAAGATACGTGGCGGCGTGCTCGAAGAGCGCGACGTTGCACGTCGGCGCCCGATCGCAGAAGACGCGTTTGCCGGCAAAGTGGAAGCCGACCAGACGCGCCGCGGACGTTGACGGTACCCAGATGCCAAAGGGCGCGTCCCGAACGACGTGCGAGGGTAAGCGGCATTGCAGCACGAGCGTGCATAGCACGACGCCGGCGGCGCACAGCTGGGCGTAGCGCGGAAAGGCGATCTCTTTCCAGGACAACACGATCGGCATCGCGATGAGAACGAACGGAATCGCGTTGCGAACAGCCATCGCTGCCGCGACCATCATGACGATGACGACGACCGGTTCCCACATCGGCGGACGCTTCCAGCGTCCGCTCAGAATCAAGGGCAGGAGCAAGAGCCACGGCAGGTACCAGCCGATCGAGCTCTGCCAGAGTGGGCGCCATTCGTCGACGTACGGATGCCAGGCCGCGTGCGCCGTGGCGAGCGCGTACGCGTACAACCCCACACCGAAGGGCGTGCAGAGCGTCGCACCGATCATCGCGACGACCTGTACGGCCAGCAAACGCACGGGCCGTCGCTCCAGCGCCTGCGCACCCGCATAGGCAATCGCGATCGCAACGCCCAGCACGACGCTGGCATGCACGTTCGCCCAGAAGAGCCCAAGGGGCGCGAGCCACCAGCGCAAGCGCACGCGATCGAGCACGACGATGAGGAGAACGAAGAAGAGCCAGCTGACCGCCGCGACGCGCACCTCGTAAAACTGCTGCACCACCAGCAACGCGACGTAACAGGCAACCGCGGCCAAAAGCGGATGGACGCCGCGCGAGCGACACGACCACAGGAAAATCCAGAACACCGCGGATACCAGCACGCCGACCGCGGCCGCGAAGACCGCGTACACTCCGTGCGCTTGCGCGAACGCGACGGCCGTCGCGAACAGCCACTCGTGTGGCGTCCACGGCAGATCCCCGGTCTGCACGCCGGCGGGCGTGAGTACGTGCGGAATCGCGCGGGTCGCCAAGATCGCTTGGCCGAGGCTCGCCAGCCAATACCGCTCGAGGCGATCGTGCGGGAACGGCGCGAGCGAACGGGCGACGAGCAGAACGGTCGCGATGAGCGAAAGGGTGAGAAGACTCAGTGACCCGACGCGCTCATATTTCCCGACAGCAAGCACGCCTTCAAGTATACGGCGGATCCGGAAAATGCGTACGCGATTGAAGCCCTCGGCGGGGTTCGCTTAGGCGATAGACCCCGCTGCGACGGCGCCGGCGAGCTTGGGCGTCCTCGTGTAGGTGAGGACCGAGAGAAGACGGGGGTTCTGATCGTCGCCCACACCGGTCAACATGCCGTCCCGTATCGGGAAGAGATCTGGGCGTCGACGCATCTTCGCGTTGCAGCTTTGCTGTGGCGGACTGGCGATACACGCGTACACCGCGCATGCACGCTGCTCTTCGGGAATCTGGCTGACGAACAAATACATCTCCGCAATCGAGAGCGGAAAGTAGCGTATCAGTTCGCTTGCCCCACCCGGCGCCAGCAGTTGACGGGCGCGCATGGCGAGATTTTGTGGCGACGGAAGGTCGATCTTTTTACTGGAATCGTCCCACTTACACACGTAGTCGAACGGCACACCGATCAGCACGAGCTTCGGGACCAGTTCTTCCGCTGCGTAGACCATCCCGAACAGCGGCAGGCACGTATCGTAATGACCGATTTCGGGATTCCCGAGCCCGTCCTCGGGCGAGAGGAATGGAAAGAGCTTTTTCTGCGAGCCGGGGAACATATCGGCGGCATATTTGAGCATCTCGTGCAGGTCATGCGCGGTGTACGTATCCGAGCTCGTAAGCATCAGCGCGCCACCTCTTGGTCACGACCAGCCGCGCCGACGTCCACGCACTTGCGACGGGGATTGTTCACTACACCGTTGTCATAAACACCGATGACGACCATCTTTGAACTCCCTGTGATTGTGACTCTCTACCGATCTCGCGAGACGAATCATCGCGGAAATCGTGGACCTCGACTCGAGCGGACTAGACGCCGCCACCGTCGGAAGTTGGAACTACTGATCGGCCCTTGCGGAACGCTGCTTCAATCCCGTAATTCGCTGCGCGGCGCAGAGACGGTAACATCTCCTCGCCCTCATCGATCTTTTCATCGTCGCGACGATCGCCGTCGATCGCCAGATGCAATCTCTGCCGAACGCCAATCCGTACCAAGCGATGCAGCGTTTCTGCATGCTGTGTCGTGATTGTAGTTCCGGGCGTCGATGCAAATTGCAACACGGCGTCCCCAAATGCCGCAGCGATGAAGAGCGAAACGAGTTCGTTTTCAGCGCCCATCGTGACCGTGAATCAGTAGAGCCTCCCTCCCTAGATTCGAGGTGAGAAGGAGCCTATCAAATTTGGCCGCGGGTGTACCTGGGGAGAACCCAAGAATGGGCCGCCAAGCCTCGTCAAATCGAGGTTTTCAGCCTCTCAGAATGCGCTTGGCGGAGGTTCCCAAAAGAGCTCGTCGGGCGCCAAGAGAAATGGACTGGCGCATAGTGGAGTGGACTGCGGCGCATCTCGTTCTCAACGAGATCCCTAGTTGCCACACGACGTCGGGGCCGCCGTTCAGGATGAGGCAGGTTTTACGGGCGTATCCGCATCTGGCGATTTCCAGAGCGCCCCATTCATGTCCATCGTTTCCACGATCGAGCAGTCAATCGTATGGACGTCAGCGGTACCGGGCATGTGCGCGATACCGACCGACCATGCGTCTTCGATCGGAACACCCGTTGAATAGGTACCACCGTCGGTGACGTCATTGGTTTGTTTCACGTCTCCAAAGGCATCTTTGAAAACGAACCGGATCTTCACTGCCTTTAGCGTCGTCGGCTGATCGTTGATGAAGGTCGGCGCAAGATGCCACTGCGTATCGGTCCAATACACCCAGCACTTCGAGAGGTGCGCAGGTTGCCCATCCTTGTTCACGATGGTCGTATTGACCGCATTCGCGAACGCTTGGCCGTGCATACAGAAGAAAACCGCCGTTGCGGCGGCGATGAATAACGGCGTGCGCATGAGCTACTCCCCTAGTCGGTGGCGGTGCAACTATACTCTGGGGCCACTTCTGATTACCGTGATTCTCACGAAGCGACGACGTCCCTGAACAATTCCTCGAATGCTTCTTGCGTGTAGGCTGCGATGCGCTGTTGTGATTCGGGCTGATTCGTACGAGGACACTTCCGTGTTGCCGGGCGACGCGTTCGATACGCGAACGTATGCGTTCCTGCAGAATGCAAGCCTGTGCAAAACACACCGCTTGCTTAGTAAATGGGCAACCATAACCTGATTGCCGTGGGAAGAAAACTAGCGCAACGAGAGCTGCTCGAGACGCTCTTTGACCTCGTGCCGTCGACGGATCCCAAGCTTGTGATACGCACTCGTAAGTATTTGCTCGACAGCACTTGTGCTGACTTTGCGATACTTCGCAATCTCGGCGTTTGTACTTCCATCCGCGACGCGTGCGAGTACATCGAGCTCGGCGCGCGTCAGCCTGCCGGCAAAGGTTTCCCGCGATCGCTGGATACCTTCGTAGATGTTGCGTACCGCTTCGATAACGTCGACGTATCCCTGGTAGATCGCGAGTCCGGTTACGGGAGTACGGATTTCGCGTCCGTCCGCGTTGTATAACGTTTGCGCGTAGACCCCTATGGCGCCAGGGTGGTCGATTCGTGTTCGCAATCGCCGGCGGCCCTCATGGCGATCGCCAGCAAGTAAGAGAACGTAACTTGAAAGGATTGCTGCTTCATTCGATCGTGTTTCGACCAAGAACTCGCCCAAGACGTTCCTATCCGTACTCTTTGCGACTGAGGCAAGTCCATACGCCTGACGCGCCGCTTTTTTCGCATCGTCGTCGCGGCCGAGTGAGAGGAGGACGAGCGCCCTCAAAGACATCGCCTGCGCGCGGTTTGCGACTTGCTCGGTCTCAATCGACTCTACGCGTTGCAGCGCTCCAGCAAGGTTCCCATCAAGGATACAGATCTCGGTGTCGTGATAAGCGTTGACGTAGGCGTTGTCCTTAATCTCTGTCCGCATTCCGCGTATCTGCCGAAGCACCGCGCGGGCTTCATCCCATCGTCCGAACCCAGCGAGCATGTCGCACTCCATAGATAACACCCATGACAGGAGGCGCTCGTTCTCGGACGCTGTAGCCTCCACTCGCGTAAGCTCCGCATGATAGAGCGCGGCCTCGTAGTCACCTTTTTGATACGCGATAATCGATAGGTTGCAGGCAGCGAATGCAGCGCCTTTATGATCGCCAATTGCTTGCGACAATGTCAGCGATTCCGCACAATACTCTTCACCACGCACACGGTCGTTGGCGCTCACAAACGCTACGGCCATACGCTGATACAGCGTCGCCTGGTCCTGTACCGAGAGGGAGTCGATGCGCTCCATTGCTTTTGCAACAAACGGATCCGGCGATCGCCCATCAAGCGCCGATAGAATCGCTCGAAATGCCGCCATTCTTGCATCGAGCACGTCGTTGGCGATGGTCTCTGGCAGATTCGTGAGCACCGACCGAATTTCGTCGACGTGGCGATCCGTCACCAATCGCGGCAACACTTCGTCGGCGATTTCGGCCTTCTTGAAGGGGTCTGACTCCGCGTGAAAGCGACGCAAGAGACCCTGGTCATGGACGTTGACCGTGGGCGGCGGCATTTGTCCCTTAGTGTAACATTCCGAACAAGAGTCACGCCAAGGTGCGGTGGCCGCAGGGCGGTGTGCTACCGAAGGGGAGACTGCCCGCCGAAGGGTCCAGCGTTGCGGGTGTGGGCAGCAAGCGTGGTCGGCATCGGCGGGCAGCGGCGGGTCCGGCTTCCCAGAGTCGCGTGAAGCGTTTACGCGATCTGAGCCGTCCGAACGATTTGCTGGGCGAGTCGCGAGCGGTGATACCCGATCATTACGAGCGGGTCACCCGACGAGAACGCCATGCATTGTAAATCGACGATGGAGGCGGGGGGCTCGGGATCAGACTCCGCAGCGAGAACGACGTAGGCTGACGCAGACGCGTACGCCCCCTCGAAGCTCTCCAGGAACGCGCTGATGTGCGAGACCGTCAAGGGAATATCGCCGGCAACTTTGGTGTAGAGCCAGTGTTCGCGCGCAAGCCGGTTCAACGTCGCGGAGGCAAGCGTGGTCGGTGAGGCGATGGAGGAATCTCGGGATCCTTCGGAATCCCACCGGTGCACGTGCGCGATCGGGACACCGACAAGGTAGCAGGCCTTGTCATGGATGCCGGCGCCGTAGACGTACATTGCCCCATCCTCTGTCAGAGACGAGCCTTGCTGCACGAGTAGCGGGAAATTTGCACCTGCTGGAACGACGTCCAGAGCGTTGACATCGTGAAGCCATTGTCGTAGATCGAGAAATGTTGCCGTCGGCGACTTGCGTACATCGATCATGTCGCGACCTCCCTATGATGCACGTAGTGCGGTAAGATGTGTGGAGTGGGGCATTTGAGGATTGAGCAGCTCGTCGATGCGTTGCTGTTGCTCTTCGGTTAAATTGAGAAACAGCACGCCGCATTGCCGACCCGTCGACGCCGGCTTGGTCCAACGCACCTCACCTTGCGTAACAAGATGCGGATGCTCGGTCATCGCGAACATGAAGCGCGTGCGTGGTGCAAGATACTCATCGCAGAGAATTCGCATTCCGGCAGACGAAATGTCAGCAACTGCAGCTGGGATCTCGATCGACGAGGCGGGGTCGACGATCTGCATCTTGATTGCGTTGTGCAGACGTAGTGCCGTACGACGATCGTGGCGCGGGGACGACTCTGGGCTTGCGGTGCTAGTTGAAACGAGATGCATGTGCGACCATCTCCTTGGGACCTCAGCATATAGGGGCTTGCCCCTTTGTGCCCCAATAGAAATGAGGGGATTGGGCGCGAACCCGCATCAAATCAGGATTTTTTCCACATACAACGCGACCTTACGCTCGCTTGTACTGCACCGACTCTTGGTCGCCTAGGTATACAATGCAAGTAATCTGCCATAAAACCAAGCGGGATCAGGATCCGCGCCCGTTCCCGATAGTTCTATTGGGGCGCGGAGAGACGAAGTCTGGTAAGCTGCAGTGGATGCTTGAATTGCTTGGAGACTCCGCACCCGACGACGTCTACGGATTTCTGCAGCGCGATCACGCAACCTTATCGCTATCGCGCGACATCGTGCTCCGCAGCGTGCCGGCGCTCATGCACTATATCGACCAGACCGTCGTCACCACCGATCGTACCTCAATACTGCGTTGGGCGGATGAGACCGCGAAATTCATCGACCCAATGGATGTCTCGCGACTCTTGCGCGCATCAATAAACGTGTACTTGAAAGCGTGGCAGCGCCGTCACGGCATCCATGACCTCTCATCAATCGCGAATATTCTGTACCGCGCGCAGTGCGACGTTTCCGAGAAGTTTTTTAGGCCGGATGCAATCAACGACGGCAACGAGCGCGACTAAAAAGCGTCGCGGCGCAACAAAGAAAACATCATCGCTTACGCCAGTAGCCCAGCGTGGCAATCAGCGTCTTGGCGTAGTAGGAACATTTGATTCCGCCTCCGCTGCACTTCAATGGCTTCACATGCACGGCATTGAGGCGTGCGACCTTGACGATCGTACAATCGTTCACAACGCCCTGGACGGCGTAACACCCAAAGAGCGGCAAAAACACCCTGCATGTATGGCCGTACGAGCATGCCTAATGCGACTTGACGGTCATGTCGATCAGGCAATTGGGCTTTTTGAGCAAGCCCTGAAAGGTTCGGAGGGAGATGACGATCTCTATGTTCGGATCGCAGACCAGCTACTGCCGCTCTATTATGTCAGACGTAACTACTCACGAGCTGACGAATTGTTCGAATCAGCGCTACGCCGTCGACCACATGACATCCGAATCTTATCCAGTCGCGCGTTAGCCCGCGCTGCTCGCAACGATAAACGTGGCTTAAACGATGTTGAAGAGTTAATACCGCCACCCGATATACCAGACAATATCAAGGCCCGGGTCTATCTTCGACTATCGGGAACGGCCTATGGGCTTGGACGTATCAATATCGCAGAGAAGTACGCGCTCATAGCAGCTGAGCTCGGGGAAACCTGCGGATCGAGCCGCCTGTCATCGACCGCCTACCAGAACCTGTGCAGCTTATACAGCAACGACGTTACGGACGTCGGCCTTGCCCTGCACTATTCCGACCTTATGGCGGACGCGGCGATGCGTGCCGGCGACAAAGTGCAATGGCTCATCGCACTCTGTGTGCGATATAGTATTGCGGCCGAAATTGGGAATCGTGCCCTGTTGCTAGATATTCGTGAACAACTTAAATCACATCGTGGTGCCGAAAAGTACGCTGAACGTATCGCCGTCGTGCTGGCAGATTCCCTACACTACGCCTGGGATGGCAATTTCGATCTGATGCAACAGTATCTGCAATCAGTTAGCCTCGACCGTATCGCCGATCCGCAGAAGGCACTCGTGGAAGCTGCTTTAGCTATTGCTCAATGCGGTGTGTCCGACGAAGAGGGGGCGCTCAACCATGCATATCGTGCGCTGACGCTCGGCCGTCCTCGATCGCGATATAGCTCGTTTGATAACCGTCTTCGTCTTGTTGCTCGCGCCTTAGCCTCATCTGTCCTCATCCGCTGCAACCGCCGCAGCGAAGCGATCCGTATGCTTGATGCCTTTACGGTCCACATGACGCTGTCGCTACGCCGACTGATGGAAGCAGTCGCAACAGACTCCTTTGACAATCTCCGTGAAACCGCTCCGGATCTCTGTGGCTACGGCATGGCACTGAACGCCCTAAAAGCAAAGATCGGCAATACAGATGATGCCGTCAACCTCACGGAGCGCGAGCGCGAGATTCTGCAGGCATGCGCAAAGGGTGAAACATCTAAATCGATCGCAAGAAAGTTGTCGATCGATGAGTCGACGGTCGTATGGCACCGCAACAATATCCTCAAGAAGTTCGGCGTACAACGTATGCTCGGCGCAATCGAGCAGGCGCGTTCCCTAGGTTTGATCCGCTAAGAAAAGTAGAGGGAGCCGCCGGTGGTCGCGTCCGGTGGCTCCCTCATTCCCGTCCGGTCGGCTTTTGGACCTCATGCCGGCGGCCGACGGGAAGCTGCCCACACCCATTTCGCGGGCGGCACGTGAGTTACGCGCTAAGCGCGTCGGAAAAATCCAACCAATAGGCTCCCTTGCGATGATCTCGGCACGGCTGCCAAATGTACGATAATTCTTGGTGTCCCGCACAGCATCCGCAGCGCCAGGAAATTCGCGGTGATTCCGCTCTCGCTTCAAACTCCTGCGGCGTTCCGAGCAGTGACAACAACGCCGGCTTGGAAATTGCTATGACGGTCATGCAGCTGCCCACGCCGGCATTTGCGGTGCCAGATCGAGACGGACGTTGAGACGAAGCGGGGGGAGGCGCCGCTTGAGCACGTCGATCTCTGGCTTCTCAACCAGCGCCGATTTCCACGGCTCATCTTCCGAGAGCACGTAGGGAAGATGCGGATTGGTCGACAGATCGTAGGTCAGTAAGTTCGTCCGGCTCGGGAGAAATTCCACAACCGAGAGAGCGAACTCCATGCGAAGCTCTTCATCGCGCGTTGGGAAGGAACGTCGGCGGCGCGCGATCGGCGTGCCGTACTGCCGTGCTTCGTGAACGATGGTCTCGAGTGCGGTGTCCAGGTCCATGAGCTTTCTCGCCTTCTGGGCGGGAGGGAATGGACCGATACTAGCGTGCTTGGCCGAACCCCAGGCGCAACCAAAGTTGCGAAAACGGCGCGGATGCCCGTCCCATCTGGGTTTCCACCAGCTTGCTTGCCTTGCTCAAAAGGCCTCTACCTGCGGCTCGTTTGCCTTGTCACCGTTGTGGGGTGCCAAAGTCGATGTCACTAAGCAGAAGCCGATGTCACGGTGAGGACGGTGACGCTGCCGCTCTCATCTGTCCCAGTGCTTGCACGCCAAAAATCGTACGCCGTTCGTTGCTGCTCCGAAGCGGACGCGTACGATTTGGGGAGCTGGAGCCGGGATACTGAGCAATGATGCCCGGTGCTTTCCCGGGGCAGAACGAGCGGGAACACCGCTCATCCTGCCATCGGGATTTCGAAGGTTCGGAGACTTACGCCGAGACGGCGACGCGGTCGTTGTCGGCGACGAAGATTGCGTCGGCAACGTAGTGGCGTGCGCTGAGCAGCAGCCGCGAGATGGCGGACAGCTCAGAGCGGTTCTGTTTCATCCAGGCTTTCTGGACAGCGGCGCAGGCCGCGACCACCAGATTTCCCACATCGGCCGCATCGAGCCGGCGCGTTGCTGAAGTAGCCCATTGTGCGAGAGTCTGCGGATCGCCGGAATCGATCGTTCGATTGATCGCGTTGAGCGCGTCGTTGATGCTGCTTTCCACATGAGCCGGATCCGTTGTGGTCGTGTTCGTGAGTAACGACACGGTATCGCGGTACTCTGGGGTTGCGGTTGAAAGTACGGTCAACATGATACTTAATCGATGATCGGGCCAGCGACACTCAGAACGTGCGCGAAGTGTTGCGTTGCGAACATCATCACGTGAACCAGTGCAAAAAGAAGTGACACCCGAGTAGCTCCTTTCGATAGGTTGGAAGTCGTCTGGACGCTGGGAGATCCCGCAAGCGTCTCACCTCGGACCATAGCACTTCTCGACCGGAAATCGAGCGCAACTTTCGTTGCAGCATCGTCGCGGATCCGCATGAAATCAGGATTTTTTCGACACAGATTTTTTGGGGGAGGGGGAGCCCCGCAAAACAAAATACACCCCCTCTTTAGTCCCTAAGCCGATGACACGAGGGGGTGCTTTGCCTGACTGAGACCTATATTAGCGAGCAGCCTACGATGAAGTTCCCGGCGGTCCCAATCTAGTTCGACACAGCGTGATGGTCACCATTTTATCTGACACAAAGGGCGTGAACACAGGAGCAAGTAGTGTCTTCAGCTCGCGCATCGACGGCGATCTGGCGGACAGAAAGCCTACTTAATCAGCCGCAAACGCCGAGCTTCAGCGACAGCTCCGAGTGACCGCTTCACGCCCAGCTTCCGATAGATACGGAAATTGTGGCCCTTGACCGTCGATTCGTCGACGTTGAGCTCCTTTGCGATATCCGCTATCGATGCACCAATGCTGAGCATTTGCAAAATCTGGCGCTCGCGCGCCGTCAGCGAGATGCTGCGCGATACGATCGAGGCACGAACGTTTTCCAGCGCTTCGAGCGCCAAAACGTATCCCATAACGTCAGGTGCGGTATCGCGCAAGTCCTTGTAGCTATTCTCTCGGACGGCAGATGCTAAGCGTCGTACCGACAGCGGGATATTGTAATCTTTGAAGGCTTCCAGCGCACGTGTCGCTTCGGATTTATTGTCCGTATGGTAGAGCGCTGCACATCCAAGAATACGGCCAATGCGACGCAGTCGCAGTTCGACGGGCGATTCTTTTGTATTGAGGCGACCCTGGCCGATCGCCATGCGCGCGGCAGCCTCCGCAGCCTCGTCGTTTTCCGATCCGACAAGCGCAATGGCAAGCAGTCCATACAAAATCGCACGCTGGGGGGCCTCAATGTTGCCGGCATCGAGCTTTTTGAGCACATTCGCCATCTCGTCGAAGCGCTTTGCCCATGCAAACCACAGCGCATCAGAAAATACGACCAAAAAGTTGTCGGTGACTCGACCCGACGTCCGCTTTGAGGCCAAGAGTCCGCGAGCGGCGTTTGCCTCAAGCTGATCGCCGGCTTCCGCGGCAAGGGCATACAGCACCACGATCGCCGTCGTGTGTAAGCCCTGGTCTCTACTGCGTTGCGCGGCGTCGATCGCGAATCTGGCGTACATCATAGCCTGCGCGACGTCGCCGATTGCATTGCTGAGAAAGTCTGCCAGATTGTAATACGCGAGCGCCGCAATGCGGCTGCATTGAATCTCTTCGGCAATTTCGGCAGCCCGATGCCAATGCCGATCCGACCTCCCGGTATCGTGCAAATACGTCGCAGCGGCGCCCAGCCAAATATGGATGCGGGCTTGCCATACATGGGGCAGATCTCCGACGACCGACTCGACAAATTCGATGTCAACCTCGAGATTGCGATCTTTGAGCTTGCCGCGTATGAACGCGCGAAGCGCGCGCAATCGAGGATCTTCGGGGTCTGCTTCCAAACCCGCAGCAATCGTTCGATCCGCCTCAAGACTCTCACCGCGGCGATAATGCAGCGCGGCCAAATTGGTCCGCACGCCGTTAGCTAGAAAGACCGGCGGGTTCAGCGCTAAGGCACGATTGTAAATTCGAAGCGCGTCTTCAGCGTTGCCAGCGAACGCGCGGAGCGCCCCCATGACCGCCAACGATTCCGGCGCCTTCGACCGCTCCTGAACCGGGATGAGTGCCAGCGCACGCTCGACCGGCGTGCGATCATCGAGCTCGCAACCGTCCAAACCGTGGCGGCCGAGCCAATACCGCGCCGAGGCGGCGTCGACGGGTTCCGGCGCCGGGTCGGGGTCGAGGTATCGTCGAGTGTCGATCTGATCCACGCTGCTCAATCGCCGGGAGCCCAAAGGTAAGCGCCCCGTCCACCGGACGGTAAGGGCACCCGTGGTCTCGTTCTACCACGCCGAGCGGGCTGGCGGCAAGCCACCTCACCAACACACCGAACACCCGTTCCCTTCATCGCTCCTGGCGCCGTCGGACGCGCACGCATTGGCGCCGGACCGCCGTCCCTCGCTATAGTTGTGGGCGTGTCCGGTGTTTTGCGGCAACTTCCCACGGCAGAATTCGTGACAACGAAACACGTCTTACAATCGACCACGACAACAAGCCCCGACGTGGTTGAGGACGGCATCCACGAAGCGCTGTTTTTGCTACGCACCGCTCTCGAGACCAGTAACATCACGCCGCTTCTCGCCTGGGCGAAATCCGCACAACGCCGCATCGATCGAACCGACGTGCTCAATCTTTTACGGTGCGCGTCCAGCGCCATCGCACGAAACTACATCTCCGCTAACAAAGCACAGTTCACGGCGGTAAGCGGATTCTTTGATGACTGCGTACAACGCGTGGCTATCGATATGAAACCGATCAAAGATACAACGGCAGCCCCTACAACCCGTCCTCCACGTGGCAAAACCTTCTCTCGGAGAGGCTGATGCTCAACCTACCGCGCGGCGACAAGATTCGGTACCATAACGATCATGGAGCCACTGATGCCGCCTGATCGTTATGCCGAAATCGAGCGACTGTTGGATAAGTTGGAAGGACTCATCGAGCGTAATGCTTTGGGTCCGAGCGCAACGGCGACGCTTGATTTGTCGGAATACGCCCAATATCAGCAAGAATTCAACGCACTTGTATTGCCCTTGCTGCAGCGAGCGCTTCGACTCCAAGTGATTCAGGTTGCCAAACCCTGCAAAGTTAATCCGCAGCAAGTTCACATCCACCACGGCAACGACGACCTTCTCGTCGACGCCAAAACGCATCAGCTGTATCTTGGCATTGAGGATGCCTGCACGGAACACATCCATGAGGTCAACCTCATGCGTGACGACGTCCCAGTTGAGGTAACGTTCACGCACATCGACGACTCCGTCGCCCAGGTACCGGTTATCGTCGACGATCTCGATCATCTCTCTACTGATTTGCGAGCGCAGCTCTTCAACCTGAAAATCGCCACGGAAAGTCAGGATGATGACGAGGACGTGCCCGTTCCTCAATCCCTCGTCCGCACGTGTGCGGCGATCATGAACGCGATTGTCCGGGCAGGCGTACCCGTCTACTTTTATTGGATCCAGCGACCGTCTGACGACTCAGATCCCTTATACGCGACCTTCGCGGTCAACGACGCGAAAGAAGATGACGAGTCAATCGGCGCCAGCGGAGACCTGGTCGGTCTCAGTAATCCGCCGCCGCGATTGCCGGACTAGGCGGTTAGAGCCCCGCGACGTTCCGCATCGACATAAAACACGACCGGCACCAATAACCCCTCGCCTTCGGCGCGGGGGCGCATTTCTAGGCTCATGGCGACGAGTGGATGCGCCTGCAGCCCTAGCGCCGAGAGCGCGCGTGAGAACGCCTGTCGACGATCGCGCGCTCCAGAGAGGACGCGCCGAGAACGCGTTTCGCGCCGACCGGTGAAGCCCCGCGTCAATCCCGGCGCGATTTCGTGAGGAAGCCAGATCCGCTTTTCCTGCTCGCGTCCCCGAATGGAAGGAGCTTCGATCAATCGGACCGGCGCGCGGCGGATCGGCGCGGACACTGCGAAGCGCTCAATGAATGTTGCCATGGTTCCCAGCGAAAGCGGCTGCGGCGATGCGCCACATGGCGAGCCACCGAACAGCCGAAGGACGTCGGTGACGTTAGCCGGCGGCGTGTCCGATTCGACGCCGAGGGAATCGTAGTAGCTCGCATGTGCGCTTAACTCGCCAGCCGATACGCCGACGAGGTAGACCGTTCCTGACCCTCGGCCATCGTGGACGAACGCCGCCCCGTAAATGACCAGCGCCGTGGAGGCATCGAGGCCTCTCACCGCGCCGGCGCTGGCGTGTGGCAGTACGATCGGCCGCCGGGCACGGACATCGTGGACATACCGCTGCGCCTCGGATATCCATTCGAGGACGTCGTTCGCGCGGATAAGCTCATGCATCGGATCGACCTGCTCCAAGCTGCACGAAGCACCTGGCTCCCTGCGGACCCGTCTCCTACCACGCCTGGGTTGCAGATACCGCTCCTGTCAGGAGACACGTAACTCGTGTCACATACGAGGGCTGACCTTTCTGGCACCGGCGTTCTTCCGCGGCAATCCCAAACCTAACGTTTCGGTGGCGCGCAGAGTACACTAACGCTGTACCCGATCGCGGACGTCCGCGCTCAGATTCCTGAGAGCGCGGACGCCGATGCTCCAAGGAGACACATGAGACGACACATCTTTCTCACGCTATTGTTCATCGCGCTGTGGTTTGGCCGAGATCACCTTCTTGGATTCGCCCACAATCTCGTCGCGAACCCGCTCCAGGGAGCAGCCCTCGCGCAAGGGGACGCCGGCGGTACCGGTGGCATCAGGCTGATCGAACCCACCGAGCTGGCGAGCATCATCCGAACATCGACCGGCGGCACCATCACCGCATTCGTCCTATCACCGCAGGGTGCAGTGGGCCGAGCCGTGCTCGATGCCTGCCGATCCGGGCACCGCTTTTTCATTACGCTCGACGGCCGCAGCTTCGTGCGCAGCAGCAATGATGCGTCGATCTCGACGTACAACGGCGCAGGCTGCGTCGCGCGTCTTTCGCCATCCGCGCTGCACATGAAGCTCGTCTATGCATCTGGGCGCGCATTTCTCTCCGATGAAAACTTCAGCCGCGGCTACGTGGTCGAAGACGACAACAGCAGCGATCGTGACGTTCTCGCCGCGACCCTACGCGGACGGCCGACCTACACCAACACGTTCTCGACCGTCAAGTCGCACAGCCTCGATATCGAAGCAGCAGCAATCGCTCAAGCACGCAGTGCTCTCATCATCGAAAGCGAATCCTTCGGTCCCAATAACCCGGTCGCAAACCAGCTCGAACGTCTCGCCGGACGAATCCCAATCCGCCTCCTCGTCGCAAACGCCGAGTACCGTACTCATTCCAGCGAGCAGCGTTACCTGCGAGAGCTTGCCGCACGCGGCATCGATGTGCGGGTGACGCGCGCAACCGATAAGATGGCCGTGTACGACGACGTCGTGTTCGCCGGGAGCACGAATAGCACAGCCGGCGTCGACGATCAGGTCGATTGGGGCCTCGTCGTTCGCGACGGCACCATCGCAAACGCCATGCGCCAACGCTTCGAGCGAAACTGGGCTGACGCACAAGCGCTCCGCTAACACATCTCATCATGGCCAAAACATCAATCGCGTGGACGAACTACACGTTTAATATTGCGTGGGGATGCGTCGAAGCGTCCCGCGGATGCGACCATTGCTACGCGCGGACGCTCGCGCAACGCTTTGGCATTGGCTGGGGCGTCGGCGCACCGCGGCGCCTGATGACGGGCAAATATTGGAACGAACCGCTGCGCTGGAACCGCAAGGCCGAACGCCTCGGCACGCGCCTGCGCGTCTTTACGTCGTCCATGACGGATGTGTTTCTGAATGATCCCACGATCGATGCCGAACGCAACAAACTCTGGCCGCTGATCAAAGCGACGCCCAACCTCACCTGGCAGGTGCTCACCAAACATCCGGAACGCCTCCAGGCTCAGCTACCCGCGGACTGGCCCGAGGCTTACCCCAACGTATGGCTGGGCGTGACCGTCGAAGACGTCGACGCAGCATGGCGAGCCGATCTGCTGCGGCAAACGCCGGCGCACGTGCGCTTCCTTTCGCTTGAGCCGCTTCTCGGACACATTCCGGCGGTCGTGCTGCGCGACATGGATTGGGTCATTGTCGGCGGCGAAAGCGGACGCGGCGCGCGTCCCATGGATCTTCGCTGGGCGCGCGACGTTCGCGATGACTGTGTCGCTATGGGGATCCCCTACTTCCTCAAGCAGCTCGGCGGTGAACAGGATAAGCGCGACGGCGACGACGCCGTACTAGACGGAACCGTATATCGAGAGTTTCCGGCATGACGATCCGGCGCGCCGGCGCGATCAGCGCCGAGACGGTGCACGCGATCGCTGAGACGGCTTGGCGCATGGTGGATGCCGCAAAGAGGCGCGGTTTGCCGCGCGACGCGTATATCAGTCAGTTCGGAATCAAAGACGAGCACCCGAAGGGATGGATCGTCGCAATCAGTCCGTGGCAGTACGAATCCACACGTCAACTCGGCATTCACGTCACCTACGCTCCCGCCAACGCACGACAACGGCCGCTGCGTCGCACCGTTTGGGACGCCATCGCCGACGCCATCGCGCACCGCTTCGACGTCTCCCTCGTGGACGTGAGTGGAAATGAGGATGGCTCAACAACGCTCAGGCTGACGCTGCCGATCGCAACGCCGCGCGCCTTACGCGTTGCGTTTGCACGATACGACGAGGCCCCGAAATTCGGCGACGACGATACCGCCTCGCCGTACCGCAACGGTTCCTATACGTTCAATGCCTGGTGGAATACCGTCTACGCGCGCAAATATGGGCGGCCTGAAGGACAGACCTCACGCTCGTTTGCGGCTTCCGGCACGACTCGTCGACGATCTCGGAAGAAGAAGCCGCCGACAGCGGCAATCGTCCCCAGCGGTGCGACCACCATTCCACAGCCCGGGGAGTATTGGCGGCTGCGCGATCCTGGAAACGCCCCTGACGATCTGCTCGAGATGTTCCGCGCCGTCGGTGATACGTATCCCGACGACCCCGTCGTCCTCGTCACCGACGTCTTGTACGTCGGCAACGCGCCACATACGGTCATCACCACGCACCATCCGCGCGCCGAACACGACGGCAGCACCCATACGACCTTCTCGTATTTCACCACGCATTTCGATCTCGCACCAGACGGCGCCGACGTACGGCGGCGTGAGCTGCTCGCCATAGAAGCTGAGGTCGGCTCGCTGAGTGCCGAGATGGAACGAGAACCAACGGATGAGGAGCTGCGCCACATCGACATTCCGGCCGATGACGATGACGTCGAGCAACGCGCGTACGCCGATCTCGCCCCGCAGTTGCCAAAAACGCTACCCACGAAGACCGGCACGGCTCTCGCTGCCACCTCGCATCTTCCCTCCGTCTTTGCCCGGTCCGCAACGCTGCTCAGCACCGCGCAGGACGAACTCGCGACGACGCGCCGGCGCGCCGAGTGGCTCACCCAGCACGCCACCGCAATTGCGACACGCACCGGATGGATTGGCGCGTTTCACGCGGAGCGCGCCAAAATCGCCCTCGCGAAAGTTGCCAGCCAACAGCACTACATCGCCGAAATGAAAAAAGGCATCGCGAGCCTGGAAATCTACACGGGCAAAGACGTTGAGGTCGAACAATTAACGTTCGGCGACGATGCTGCACCAAGCGAGAGGCTCCACCTGCTTCAACGCCGCCTGTTCATGGATGAAGAATTTCTGGTTGATCTCTCCCTCGGAGGGGCGGACTTTTCACACTTCTCATCCTTCGCCGATCTCCTTGCCGCCCGCAAAGATTTCCGCGATCGTATTCTTCCGTTTCCGCGTTGCGTCGTCGCAATGCGCTATCGGCGCAACGATAAGGAGTATGTCGCTTTCGATGAAGTCCGCTCGATGTACGAAGCCATGGGCATCGCGCTCGCAAACGCTGAGGCAAACGCGCCGAACCGCGAAACCTTCCTCCTGATCCGCAATGGCGAGAATATCTATCGCATCTACTCGCCCGTTCCGACCGACGATGCCTACCGACTCTTTCCCACGACAGACGAGCTCGACCAGCCTTTTCACGGACAATCGTTCTTTGGCGAACGCACCGGCGAACGCGTCACGTTCGACGATCTCGAATACCTCGACGCGTCGCGCAAGAGCGACGACCTGTCGCTCCACTACCGCCGGTTGCTCGTCCTCTTGTGGGGCCTGCACGATCGGCTCCACATCTTTGGGGACTTCTACGATCCGACGCACTATAGCAGTGTAGGATTCCTCGACCCCCGTCTCCAGGCCGAGCGCTTCGTCTTCATCGCGGACGATGAGAATCTACTCACCGAAGGTCGGGTCCCATTTTTACAGTGGGTCCGCGAGCGCAATCGCATGGTCACCCAAGGTTCGCGCGTGCTCGTCGTCTGGGACCGGATCATCAATCCCGAATCGGCGCCATCCATCATGCGGTACAGCCCGCATGGACACAAAGAACGACTCGCAAAGCCGCTCGAAGAGCTCGGCACCGCGGTCGTCCATCTCCGTGAGGGCGCCCCCTGCGTCGACGTGCGCGCGATGCATTGGCGCCGCGAGCGTGAATTTACCGCACACGTCACGCTGGATGGCGACAACCTCTTTCCATACGGCGAGATCGGCGCACTCGTGCTCGACGACGTCTCCCTGGACGATCTCGATTTCTATCTTCGCTCGCGCGAAGCACGAGCGAAATACCTGGACTACTGGAGGCTCTTCAAAGCCGCACGCATCGAGCTTCAGCGTGGAACCGCGCCGCTGGCGGAGCTGCGTGACGCACTTCGCCCGCACGTAACCCAGGCGCTGCACACTGATGTCGCGATCTCCACGGCCATCCGCCTATGGCGTTCCAAACACCGCGGCGAACTGCCGGCGGCGCGTTCGGATAAGACCGTGACCGCTATTGCGGCTCTCGCGAACGCCATCATCGACCCTCACGCCCTCGCCAACGCTCTTGCCAAACGCGCAACAGCAGAAGGCCGCACGCCCTATCGGCTAACCATCGACGGAAACGGAAAGCTCGAGATCGAGTGGTCGCCGCTCGAACAAGAGCGTTTTCCTCACGGCATTCCACATCCATGGATCGTGCGAACCCAGATCGACGAACGCCTCCGCGAGCGCCAGAGCGCCTTTACGTGGTGGGATCCCGACGACCCATCGCGCGCGACGTTGCATACCTGGCCAGCTGCAGGCAACCTCACCCCTATGTCGTGGCTTGACATTCCATCAGGCCGCAACGCACCGATCGCACGCGACCGAATCGCACAAGCCCTGGCGTACGTCGGCGGCGATGAGGCGGTAGCGTCACGCGGCGCCTTTACCGGGGGCCAGATTCCCGTTGACGTGGACGATATTATTCGATGGACGCGAGCGCAGAGTAGACCCTATATCACGCGCCCGCACCTGCGCGCACCCCTGGCGATCCTCGCATCCGCATCCGAGGACGCCGGCAAACCGGTCAACGACACAAACTGGCTCATCGTGTGGATCACCATCGACGCCTTCGCGATGGCGTGGCATCGACTGCCAGACCATCGTCCGGCAATCGCCGCATTTTGGAGTCGCTTCGCGCGCAACCCTGAGCATCATATCGCCGAAACGACGAGATACAGGCCATACGTGACGATCACGAGCCTGACCGACCTCATTCCGGGACGGCTGCAACGCCCACGCGCAGAATCTGCCTTCGAGCTAGTCCGGGACGTCCACAAACGTGGCCGCCCTCGCCCAATTCGCGCAAACGTCCGCGATTTTCTCGCCGGTACCGCAACCCTTAGCTATAACGAGCAACGCTATCGACTCGTGACGACGCTTGGTACCGACGCCGACAAACTGCTCCTACGCACGCTGAACGAGTAGGACACTCAGGATGCATAACGCGCACGGTCCGCGCGTTCACCCTGCGATCGACGATATACGTCACCAGATATTCCGCGAACTAACCCTGATGTACCGCCGCTGGCTGTAGACGATCCCGCAGTAGCTGCATTACCGGCGCGCGCAGCTGCGAGAGCGTGAACGGTTTGTGGATGATATGACTTGCGCCGGCTTCGCGCGCGCGCTGTTCCATATCGTAGTTCGGCGAGTGCGCCGTGATCATCATAATCGGCGGCAAATTGACGATCGTTTGCTTCAAAAGCGCAACCATTTCCAGGCCACTCAGACCGGGAAGCATGAAATCAGAGAGAATCAGATCGAACTTCTTTTTCTCCGTCCGCACACGTACCATTGCAGACTCCGCATCGCCCATACAGACGAATTCCGCCTGCATGTTTGAGAGCGCCGTCTTAATGAGCGTACACGTATCTTGATCGTCGTCGACGATCAGAATACGAACCGGATTTGACGAATCCACCATACCGACTTTACGCTGCGGCGCTTCCCGCAAACTGTGTCAGCACTTCGATGATCCGCCGCATTGTCTCGTCCTCAACCGGCGTGTCCTTGAACGTGCGGTCTGCGCGGAGCGCAAGACATCGCTTGCGCCATTGCGCGCGAGCCGCTTCCGGCTCACCAACACAGTGAATATAGTGATCGATCGACTTCATCGGCGCACCGCTCTCTGCCTTTGTCATTTTCGCCTCGTACCGATCGACGATCCGATACATATCGAACACCGAATCGATAAGCGGCTCGATGCCGCTGGCGTACGGCAACCAATAAAGATTCTTGTCTAAATCACGCAAGATGAAGTACCCGTGACCCGCGAGATCCAGCAGCTCCACGATGACGAGTCCCGTACACACTTGGGGAAGCGGCTTCACGCCACGGGCAAACATCTCGCGATCGCGCGCTTCTCCTGGCGGCACAAGTCCTTTCTCAAGGCGACTCGCATACGAGGCACGCTCCTCCTCGATCGCCTTTTTGCGTTCAAGCAGCTGGGCGATTTCCGGATGCTTGTGGAACTCCTCTTCAATCCACTTCTCGCTACCAACGTACTCACGAACGGTCTGCAATGTTTGAGGAAGAACCTTCTCAACCCAACGAGCGATGATTTCTTCTTGATTCATTGCACGTCGATGATGTGAAACGGCATCCCCATACGCAAGACGCGCTTTTTTAAGCGCCTGAAATGCGCGACCGGCCGCCCACAAACTGAAGAGGTTCTCCATGAACGACGGCCCGGTGACGACATTGCCCTTAACGCGCTGCGGGCAACGCTTTGCATATTCTTCGGTTGCCGCTTTAACGCGCTGTTGACGCTCGGTGACCAAGTCTGCAGCTTGCTTGATGGCGCCAGCGATACGGTGACGGCGCTTGTTCGCTTCGATCTCGACGCCGCGCTGCGCCGCTTGAATCCGGTCCGCCTGATACTTACGCTTCGAGTTCTCGTATTGTGTCAGAATGGCCGTATCTGCAGCAAAATCCGGCACCCTCCACGGCCGATGCGACTCGGTGGCTTGAGCGGACTCCTGAACAGTGGTGTCAGCCATCACGGGCAGCATAGCAGATTTCGGGCCAATCCGTGCCGAAAAGGTGGTCGTAGCACGTACATCTCCACCGTAAACCGGGTGGACCCGGTTTACGACCCTCAACGAGGCCCTCAATGTCCTCCGAAAGTATCGCTGCCTCTGCACTCAGCGCGTACGGCACCGACATGGACGTCATCGCGAACAACATAGCCAACGTCGGAACGCCCGGCTTCCGCGCCTCCAACGTCAGCTTCAAAAGCGTCGCTGCGCCCGCTAATAACACAACGCCCGGCGGTCAGGGTATCTCGGTCGCGACGATCAGCGCGATCAGTACACAGGCGGCGCTGGCGCCAACCGGACAACCAACGGATCTTGCCCTGAGCGATGATACGTACTTTGTCCTCCAGGGGACCGGCGGCGACGTCTATACGCGTGATGGCAGCTTCTCGATCGACGCAAACGGCACGCTGGTCGATACCGCAACGGGCCTCCCGGTCCTCGGCTACAGCGCCAGCGGCGCGCTTCAGCCCATCCAGGTTCCAACCGGAGGATCATCCGGAGCGATCGGCACCGGCTTTGGACCAACCCTCGGTCCGACGAACGAGCCGTTCTTCGATGCCAGCGTGGCCGGAAATCTTAACCAAGCCGTCTATCAACAGGCGGCCGCGGGCGGCCCAACGAGCTCGATTGCCACGACGGCAACGATCTATGACTCGCTCGGTAACCCGCACGAGATCACCCTGACGTTCACCCCTGTGCCGCCCAGCGCCGGCGGCGTGAATCCGGCGACCCAGACCGTCGACGATCCGAATGGAACACCGCACAGCGTCGGCACCGAATGGCTGTGGACGGCGAGCAATCAGAATCCGTCGGATCCCATGACACTGGGACCAACAAGCGGCTACGCGTTCTTTGACCCCGCCGGCACGTTCATCAACACGAGCTCCGATCCCACGGGGCAATCGAACACGTACCCCGGCGGCCCCGTGAACATCGGCGGCGCCGACGGAAACATCGTGGGCGTACCAAACTGGGGCCCAGGCAATAATGCACAACCGGCCGCGATCGCGCTTGACCTCTCGCAGATGACCTCCCTCGCCGGAGTTTCCACCCCGACGATGACCGCGCAAAACGGCTCCCCACCCGGCACGCTCACATCGGTGAACGTCGACCACAACGGCACCGTGACCGGATCGTTCTCCAACGGAACGCAACAGACGCTCGGGTCCCTGGCCGTGGCGCAATTTTCCAATGCAGACGGATTGCAACCACTCGGCGATACGCTCTTCGCTGCAACACCCGCCTCCGGAGATCCACAAATCGGCGTTGCGCAAAGCGACAGCATCCAATCAGGATATCTCAACGCTTCCAACGTGGATCTCAGCGACGAATTCATCAAGCTCATTGAAAGCCAAAGCGCCTTCGATGCTAACGCTGCGAATGCACGCTGGGGCGAACAGACCATCGCCACAACGCTAAACCTGGCGTAGAAAGACTTGCGACCGCCGCCAACGCGATGCGCGGCGGTCGCAAGAACTCGACTCCGCGGAAGAAGGAGTAGAGATTCATGCAACTCGTCAGATCCGTAAAGTTGCACTTCAAAGAAGGAAGTAGCGACAAGGATTACTACGCGCGTCTCTACCGCGACGGCGACACCTATGCGGTCGCCGGCGCCAACTGCCGCCGCGGCGGAACGCCAATCGAACAGAAGCCCGTCATTGAGGGAGCATCACTTACTGACGCCGAGGCTGCGTTCACAAAACTGGTCGCCTCCAAGACGAAGAAGGGTTACCAAATCGAGGACAGCGACGGAGCGTACGACGCGCTGCCCGTCAACAAAGCGGCGTCCGGCATCCGCCTGCAGCTGCTCGCGCCGATCGACGAGACCGAGGTCGCACGCCTGCTCGTACATCCCCAATATGGCCTCATGGAGAAGTACGACGGGGACCGTCGTGCAATCCAGGCAGACCACGAGCCGCGCGGCATCAACAAGCTCGGGCACGTGGTTCCGGTCACCAGCGCACTCGCAAACGCTATCGCAAAACTTCCTTTCGGGACCATCATCGACGGCGAGCTCGTCGGCGATGTCTACTACGCATTCGACCTTCTCGCGCACGGCCAGAACAACGTCTGCGAAGAAGACTTCCAGAAGCGTCACACACTGCTCGCCGAGCTCGCAGCGAACTCCGATATCGTCAGCGATCGCTTTCAGGTCGCACCCTTGTTCAAAGGCGACGACAAAACGGCAGCGTTCCAACGACTTCGCGATGCCGGTAAAGAAGGCATCGTTCTTAAACATCTCGAGGGAACCTACGCTGCTGGCCGCGACACGACAACGCTGACTGCGACGAAGTACAAATGGTACTCAACCGCAACGATTAGGATTGCAGGTAAGACGCCTGGGAAGCACAGCGCGCAGATGGAAATGTTCCGTAACGGAGAGCCCGTGCCGGTCGGCAGCGTCACGATTGCGCCGTCAATGGAGATCCCGCCGGTCGGCTCCTATGCGGAGGTTCGGTACCTCTATGTCTTGGCGGCCGGCGGAGCGTTGTATCAACCGACGTTCCTGCGCCTTCGCGATGACGTCAACGACGACGACTGTGACGTCTCGCAACTGAAATATAAGACAACCGCCGCCTAACGCCGACACGCGAAAAGACGCCAGCACCCGCGCCTTTTCCACACTTGAAGAAATGCAGCATCTCATGCGCCATTGGCTGCGGGAAAGAACGCCGCAGCCAATGCTCTGAGCAATAAAGGAAACGTGTAATGGAGACGATGCAACCCACGCCGCGAGAGATTCGCGCAAAGATCGGGAGAAAGGTTCTCAGTAAAGCTCCCGAGCTGTTCCCCCAGGACCTTCCGACAATACTCTCCGAGCTGTTGCAAAACGCGCGCCGTGCGAGTGCGACACGTGTCGACATTACCACTACGGTACGTGAAGATACGCGATGCGAAATCATCATTACCGATAACGGCGCGGGGATCTCCGATCCACAAATTCTCTTGACATTCGGAGAGTCAGACTGGGATGAACACACCGACGTGACCGAAAACGCCGCCGGCATGGGTTTCTATAGCCTTGCCTCGACCGGTTGTACGATCGCATCTGCCGATTGGGTTTGCACCATCGATCGCGACGGCTTTGTCGGCACGGTACCCGTCGCCGTCCAGCAACGACCGTGGGCCGCGGGAACCACAATCACGTTCCTCACGAAACCTGGCACCTCGCCCGAAAGTGTCGCCGGCTCCGTCAAGGAGGCGGTCCTATACTTCCCTGTTCCCACCTATGTCAATGGTGAACGCGCGCAACAACGGGACTTTCTTGAAGGCGCCCTCTTTATCACGGAACGTATGGGCTTGCGCTTTGGCGTCTTCGCGGGCCATACGCTCCATTCAAAGTACGACAACCTCAACTTCTTCGGTCGTCGTGTCCAAACCGCTGCGATTGCAACAGTTACCGAATCCGTCCCGCGCCGACACGAGCATCCGACCCGCTCCTACTACTTGGGCGGATACAAAGAGGTGTTCCACGTGTACGTCGACGTGGTCGATGCGCCAGAACTTCAACTCGTGCTTCCCCACCGTCATCAAGTCATCCGGAACGCATTTTGGGAATCCGTACAATCAGAAGCGAAACGCGTCATTTACGAGTATCTCGCAACGGATCCACGACAACAACTCTCCCACGCCGACGCCATGCGGGCGCGAGAGCTCGGTATCAGCATGCCGGATCCGGACTTCTGGCCGTTCCTCTGGACCGCAACCTCCGCCGACGACGAACGCCTCTCGCCCGCATCAACGAGTCCTGACGGTGACCAACGCGTCCAGCTCCCAAACCCTGCGCTCAAGCTGCTGCGACTCGAGAGCGGACTCGATACGGTCGACGAAATCAACCTCCACACCGCGCTCACGACCGACGCGCAGACGCCCTACACGCTCATCGAGGACGATTACGCGGGATACCCTTCGTTTGAGGCGATTCCGAAGGTCGACACGATCTCCTATCGCGTCCGCGTTGGTCAGCGCGAATTTACGCTTCCCGCCTGTAACGATTATCACGAAGCCGTCGATGCCATGTGGGGCGCTCTCGATACCAACGAAATGTGTATCCGAGCCGACAGCATCGACATTATCCTCCACGCGAAAAACGGAACCGAAGTCTCCATCCCATCACCTTGCGCGATTCTCCGAGGCAACGATATCTGGTGGGATGACGATCTACGAATCGCCGCAACCGCCGCAGCGACACCGCAGTTGCTCCAAGAACTCCTAATGCTCGCATTGTTCTCCACCAGCGACAGCCATGATGCAGACAGCGCTGAAACGCAGCATGACGCCGCGTCAACCCATGCACGTCAACTGGCCGTCGACTGCCTTGGGAACAAATACGAGGCCGCGATCGCAAGCGTGGAAGACTCCGTGAGTAATATCAGGTGGACGATCCCCAAGTCCCTACGATCAATTACCATCAACCTCGACGACGCAAAGCACTCTTCAGTCGTCTACACGTTTGCTGACGGAACGGCAATCACCAAATAGTTCCGCCGGAGAATTCGACTATCGCTTATTTTACTGGCCGAGGTCGGGCATCTCAATATCGCACAATTTCCACCAAAAGAGATTAGATCGGCAAAATTGCGCCTTCATAACGGCCCGATTTTCATACCGAAGATCGACTGCAAACCGGGCCCACGACGCGTAATGAACGTCGAATTTCGGAAGCTCGCCCGATGATGACGTGGGAGAAGTCTCTGCCGTCTCCGTATACGACTCTCCCGAACGCGGCATCTTACCGCTCTTCATCATTGCTACCAGACCCGCCGGCGTCACCATCGTATCGATCATGCCATTCACGATCGGCGTCATAATGGCAAGACCAGCCGCAGCAAAGGGATTATTGCTGTCACGAGACTCTTTCATTTGACGAATCATCATGGCGCCGATTGAAGCCTTCATCGACTCTCGTACAGCTGGGAAATCCACCATTGAGGCAACGCGATTGGCATCACTGTGCCGAAGCGCTTGCCCGAATTCGTACAACGTCACGTATGGCGATACCGCGATATACCCGATGGCGACGATCGCGATCGCGATGATAACAACACGTAGCGTCGATCGCGACGGCGGCGTAGAAACCAGATAAGCGTCTGACACGGTGCGACCTCCTCTCGAAACGTTCCACATTCCGACCAGGCGCACCCTACTGCTGTAGGCGAACCGCTGCAGCCGATCCGCCTCCGAGAAAATTTCAGGCTTCAGACTCGACATGATCACCCTCCCCTTCCTCGTCTGTATAAGTACAAGGATCAGAAGTGCTCCCTAGGCAGGGGGGGGCACGGAGGCACCAATGAGTAGGACGCCAGCCGCATCACACCGAGCTCAACCAAGCCCAAGCCCTGCCATGGGTTCGTAGGGCCGCCTATTTCAAAAATTCTCGCCGCTCCGTCCCGCTACTGACCCGAATATGCTAAGAAGATCGGGATGCGAACGTCGACGGCTGGCCTAGATCGCCTGCGCAAACGCCAACCTCAGAAGACCATGTCTCTCGACGAGGCCCGGCCTCTGGCCTTCAATTTCAATCAGACTATCCGCACGGCGCTCCGCGAGACCCGACTCGTAATACGTGCCTGCTTGCGAGTAAAAGTGCGCTACTGGAAAGCGCTTCGCGACCTTAACGATAAAAGCTACGATGGAATCAATACCATCGAAGAAGCCGAATCGTGGTGCTCAGCGTACTGTAACATGAAAAGGGCCTTATTCGACTGGGTTTTCGTCCTAAGAAGCGCAGCCTTAATAACACAACAACACAGCAAATCGCTACGAAACACAATTGTCGCAATCAACAGCCTTCACAACGATGACGAAGTACCCGCCGTACAACCAGACATCAGCGACTTACTCGAAACGATTCCACGTAAAGATGACGTCATCGTCGAAGACATCGATGACAGAATTGCACTCGAAGATAAGCGCGCAAAAGCAACAATACTGACCTTCAAAGAGATCACCAACCTTTTCGTTGAGCATGACGATCTACCAGACTGGAACCGAGTATGCCAACACTTCCTAATGGAACTCGATGCAATCTACGAAATCAAACAGCGCGAGATCCCAAATCTATTCGAATCAAGTCGCTCCTCGACTTACACTGTGAATGGACCTTTGGCCGGTAACGACGCGTCCCCAACGATAAGAAGTCCTGTACCCGACCGGCGCCCGCCAACCTGGGTATGAAGAAGGGAGATGCTAGTAAAGTTGGAGGGCACATGGGAAGTAAAGGGCACGTGTATATCGAGCGACGCGAGAATGGGAAGTACGCTGTGATGGTCGGCGGCGCAAAACGCGCCAGCAGACTCTGCGACACCCAAAAACAAGCCATCGCGACCGCAAGACGAATGCATCCCGACGTGAAGCCTGACGTCGAACGCCAACGTCGGCGCAAGAGCGGAAGCCCCGATCATTGGCGCGGATAAAACGAACAACCCTTCAGGGTTGTGCAACACCCGCCATGAACACGCAAAGCATCGCACGGGTATCGCGATCTTGCCGCACAATTCTAACGTTTCCTGAAAGCGTCATCTCTTGCTCGGCAAGAGATGTTCTGGCCTCACCGGGTCGCAACCGTGCGTGAGTGAAGCCGGATCGCCATTGAGCTTGAACTTAATCATATAGCCGTAGCCGCAAGCGTCACACGGGGGAGTATCCTCAAAGATAAGCCATATTTCACCGGAGTAATCGAGAAACTTTGAAAGCAACTCGTACAGAGGATAGTATAGCTGGTGCGGAATTTCTGTCGGATAAGGGAGTGAAGGGTCCTTGACCTCGATAAGGTCGACCCCGCAATACACGTGAACACCAGCGATACCGTACGACAGATCCCGTAAGTGAATGCGAATGCGACCCTTGTAGCTGGTGTTACTGCTAATAACGTAGGCCACAAGTCTCGATAACGTCCCACTCTTTACAGCCTCGTCTGGGTCGTCCCTCAGTGAGCCATCCGACGTATCGACGGAACGTCGACGGCGAGAGTGGCGAGAATCTAGTTGTCTGCCGCCTAACGTATCGACGAGCCCCTGGTTTTTCGCAAGACGACGCATGAAAGCCGACATCTCGCGATCGAGCTGTGCACGGCTTCCGTCGATATCCGCAATTGGACCAAATTCATGCGGGTAACGGCCGGGCGGAAATATGGCGATATCTCTGTGCTCGATCGTGCCGTCAATCCGCCGTGATTCACGTACGACGAAAAATGAGTGCTTGCCCTCGAGATCCCACGGTGCGTCGCAAATAATGGCGACTTCACTCGAAGATCGCATCAACACGTCCACCGGTCCTTGAATTGTTTTTGTCGCATGATCGAAGGTTGCTGTACGTTCGTCGAATCGGAGAGCCTTAAATGTCACGCTACGCTCCTCTGAACGGAAGTCGCTTAGACACCATTCCGGACGTAGCCCTCTTTTGCTACTTTTAGCGTCGCTCGCTAAGTGCCACCACAAATGACACACGCATTATATGGCGTGCTAATCGGTTTTCTAAAACGCCTTATGCCACCTAACGTTTTTCATCAAACACGCCATTATATGGCGTGTTCAAAATATCGCGGATGTGTTACGATGGATCATTTGTCACTTCCACTGATCACGAGGGTGCAGTTTTATCGCATCTGTTTTACGACGAATCGACACCTTGACGTAGCCGGCCGTCGTCTGCGTACTCTCGTGCCCCATGAGATCTCGAATTAGGATGCTATCAGCCCCAGCTTCCGCCATGCCGGTGCCGTAACTGTGACGCAAGCGATGCGGATGCGCGCCTTTGATACCTGCAGCGTCCGCGTACATTTTGAAGATCTGCTCGAAACCACTCACGCTTAGGCGCCGGCGCTTCCAGGAGATGAAGAGCGCGTTCGTCTCGCGTGACGGCCGCACGGCTAGATACGCGGCGAGCGCATCCGCTGCCGCAGCCGTAAACGGCGCATTCCGCGTCTTGTTCCCTTTCCCGCGAACGTGGACCAGGCGCAGCTCGTGATTGACGTCGGAATCATTGATGCCGACCAGCTCAGAAGCGCGTAAGCCGGCGCCATACGTGAGCTCGAGGAGCGCGCGATCGCGGCGCACCTGCCATTCTTCTAGGCCTGGAATACGAACCGCAAACAGCTGTTGAAGCTCGCTATCGGTGAAGGGATCTGGGTCGGGGCTTCGGACTTCCGGCCCGTCGACGTCGAGCGTCATATCGTCGCTGCGTATCCCCGCCTTGCGAAGATGCCGACCGAACTCGCGCAGCGCCGCCAGCTTGCGCGCGATCGAACGATTGCTCTCTACGAACTGCCGCGGCTTGCGCGACTCCGGCAGCGCATGTGGGTCCATGAGCTGCATGATCCACCGGCGGACGTGCCCCGGCGTCGCGGTTCTTAGACCGACAAATGGCCCCCGAAACGATGGCTGATCAGGGTCGGGCCGGCGATCGTCGACGAACCGCCCAAACTGCTCGACGTCGCTGACATAGGCGCGCACCGTGTGCGGCGATCGCCGACGCTGCAGCGCCAGGTACTCCGCGAACGCCGCAACGTCGGGATCCGGATAGCCGAGCGGCGTACCCCTCTGGCGCCGTGGGGGACGATACGGGGCCACAAGCTGCTCGCGCGGCGCGCGCTCCGGGCCGCGCCCGAGTCCTCCAGTTGGAGAAGAAGATCGTGTTCTTCGCTTCGTGGCTACCGCCGCCGCCGTTGCTGCCATCGGACGTACCCTCCCGACCGGCTCGATAAGTGATAAGTATTCTTATCATTTATCTGGTCGGTAATGCAAGCGAAAAAAGGCTGACACGACGCGGGGCGCGTTTTATGAAACGCCGATTCGACCTACCGGACTGCGTGCCGCACCTTTGTCGATACCGCGCTGCGCAACATCGTCTTACGCGCGATGCGAGAACGGTCGCGCTCGGCGGAGGCGCGAAGCCGTCGCACATGCCTGCAAGAACCATCTCGCATCATCATGCGACATATTCAAGATATGACTAACTCGAGAAATTGGGATCCGCAGAATCTTTCGGCCTAACCGGATTGCTGGAATCACGTCTAAATCGATCAGCTGATAGACGCGCTTTACCGACACGCCCGCCTGCTCTGCAAATTCTCGTGGTTTTAGCACGTGTGGATGAAGACGTTCACGATCGAACTTTGTGGCATCTTTCATGCTTATATTATCGCGCGTCACAACGACCCCGAAAAGATAGCTCTACAGAAAGACTGTCGATCCTCAACGATTCTTGTCGACCTGCGCCGATAATGTCGCGTCAAGATTGCGTAAAGCTAAGATTTGTGCGCCGGGTACCCATTCTGACGATCGCCGAAATCGCTCGATTCTTAAATTGGAATGTAAAACGCGTTCGACAAGCCGTAAGAGATGGACAACTGCCCCCAATCAGCCTTGGCAGCCGCTCCTACATCCTTACGGCAGATCGTCAGGCCAGCGATAGCGCTCCCCGAAGGCAATCCTCGCAACTGGCAAACGCGCACCCGCGCGGCCTGAAAGCGCGCGAATCGCCGCCATTAGTAATCACTCGATGATGTGTGGAACTGTGAAAATTTCGCCCGTCTCCGGATCGATGCGGGACGGGATCTCTGTGTAGCCGCACGTCCACCAGTTCGGGTTTCCGTCCCGTGGCCCAACATACGCGGTGAACGCAAACCTCGCGTCGAGTTCGTCGTTGTTCAGCTCATCAAAATCTTTCAAATGCTTACGAGGCTGGATGAAGACGGCCACCACTCCGGCCGCGAATCCTCGCTCGATTGCGTCTTCGATGCGCCAAGAGTTCTTGCCGACTAAAAGGCAAAATTGGAACTGCACCCGATCGACCGTCAGAGGTTTCGGTAGTCGAACGAGCATGCGGTTATCTGCTAGTGGGTGATCTTTCTCGTCGTCCTCGTCGCGAACAGCCAATGCCTCAACGACGCATACCATCGGCTCGAACGGCGGCTGCCGATCGTCAGCATAGATTTGTAGCTTTACGGCGCTACCAACCGACAAGCGATCCACAACGACTATCGTAATCCGCCGGACCAAGGATCTGCCACGACCCGCCCGACGAGGCTTCCCTCGCCGCCGGCGTCTGCTCCGATTAGTGATAATCATGGTTATCACTTGTGGGGGTACGGGCCACTTGGCCGCCGCCACAGAATGCAGGCGACCGCCTACTGACCTCGCGCTACGCTTTCTGCAACGCCGAAGCGGCCTGCATGGGTTACCTCATGCGAGGGGGAAGATCACCTCACATGATTGGCACGAAGCTCATCGCAAATACAAAAGGACTTCTCGGCGGAAAAGGTCCTCTCAAACGGGTGCAATCCACCCTCGACCTCGATCGTTGTGTCCGCAGCGGTTTACGTTTCAGCGCATTACAGTCTTTTGCACGGCACATCAATCTTACACCCGCGAGACTCGCAGGCGAAATTGGGATCGCGCCGGCGACCTATGACCGTCGACGTCGACAGTCACAATTGAATCGCGAAGAGTCGGAAGTTTTAAGCCGCGTTGCTCGTGTAGTAGCGCTCGGTTGCGAACTCTTTGGATCGGCGCAGGCGACATGGCGGTGGCTCGAGCAACCAAACCCGGCGTGGCAGAATTCTCGCCCCCTCGATCTCCTACAAACAGAGCTCGGTGGAAGAGAAGTGGAAGCTGTAATTGGGCGGCGGTTGCGCGGCGCTTACGATTAGGTGCAGCTTTTCCGGCTTTGCCTACGCGCTTATGCCACGAACCCTCTTGACGGAGAGGGTTCTTTCCTTTACGGAGGCCGCTGGTCGAGTCCAGGCACGCGAATGGCATATACCTCTACTACCCCAGCGCTCGCCACGCTTGAATTCTTAGGCTGGCATCTGGATCGCCGTGATATCAACGCACCTGTGATGCTCATTGTCGCTACTGTCCCTGATACGGTCTCGCGTCAGGCGCTAAAACGCACTCCAAAAGATTGGCGTAACGTACCTGCACCTGATAGCACCCGTCGAATTGGTGATAATTGGATCCATAACGGACATTCATGCCTCCTCTTCGTCCCTTCCGTTCACCTTCCGCGTCGAGCCGTCACCAGCGAAGCGAATGTTCTCATCAATCCTGCCCATGTGGATTTCTCACACATTTCTGTGCATCGAATGTCCTACGTTTTGGATCCGCGCTTTACGTAACTATAAAAACAACTGATAACTTACGACGTCGATTCGAACGCCTATTCCATGCATTTGGTCTGATCGGATGTATCACTCGTGATATCGGGAGGAGACCACCCCTCTCTGTTCGTCCCACGCAAATCGCGGACGACTTCATCGAGGAACGCACGCGCCACCTTGAGGTTCAGTCTCGCATCGTGTTCATTACACGTGCCGAGCGCGGCAGCTACCGCAGAATACTCGAATGCTTCTGCTTCCGCTAAGTCTTCGCAGGCGGACACTTCCTTTGGTCCCATGCTGCCGACCGAGCATTTGATGTCAGCTTGCAGCGACCGGTCCTCGTCGTAGAACAGCCCGCCTTGCTCGCCCGTGAGCTGCGCCGCCTGCATTTCGGTCGCCGGCGTTTGCTCCACGATCGCCGCGGCAGCCTCATACTGCGCTTCGGCCCGGTGCTGGAGCTCGCGCACCAGCGTCTTGGGATCCACGCGCTGAGGTGCGGCCGTTGCCGGTTCGGCAGTCGCTAACGCCACCGCGCTCGCCGACGGACTCGTCGACGACGACGCGGAGTCGTCGCTCGAGGAACTCGAGCCGCAGCCGACGGCCAAAGCCGCGCCCATGCTCAGCGAGATCACGAGGCGGGTCACCGACATAGCCCCCTCTTCTGCCGCGGAGGCCCTGATACTCCCAAAGGGAACAGGGGAGCGCTCGCTCGACAGCATAGTACGTACGCCCTGCGCGGTGTGAGGTGAGACTATGCGATGGTGGTCTCTTGGGATCGCTCTCAGCGTCATTGGGTTGACGCTCTACGGATGCGGCGGTGGAGGGGGCGGCGGAGGCGGCAGCGTGCAATCCGTACCGGCGCCGCAACAAACGACGGTCATCGTCCTGCCGGCCAGCGCAGCGGTCACCCTCGGAGCGTCCGGAGGCTCGGGAACCGTTACCGCAAGCGGGATCAGCACAACGCTGACCTTCGCCGCGCCCACCGGAGGCGTCGGCGCGACGCTGCAGCTCTCCGCGAGCGCCAGCGCACCCGGCGGTATCAGCGGCCCGCAGAGCGGCACGCGACGGAAGCCGCTCTCTGCGAGTGGGATCGTCTACGTGAGCGTCTCGACCAACGCATACGTCACCATCGCGCAGATGCCGACGATCAGCACGGCGGCGTCGATCGGCGGCGTCGCGTACTACAATCCGCTGCTCAACTATTGGATCTACAGCTACACGGCGGGCAGCAACGGCTACACGGCCCCCGGCCAATTCTTCTTGCAGCCGTCACAGACGTACACGTTTGCGCTCTATACCGGCACGCCAACGGTGAACGCTACGCCGACGCCGGTTCCCGGAACCGCTTCGGTGCTGCCCGCGTATCTCGTCGGGCCGGGAAGCCATGGGTGGGGACCATACGCGAGCGCAGCGGCGTTTCAGTATCCGGTGCAAAGCGGCTACGATGGCACCGGCGTCGCCGTGGCAGTTGTGGGCGATTACCCGCCGTCGCTCACAGACATCCAAACGTATTTGGTCGGCTACGGCATTTACGGGCACTCGGGGACCTTCGCCGTGCACAACGTCGATAACGGGAGCCCGGAAACCGACACGAATGGCTTAGGTGAAGCGACGCTGGACGTCGAGACTATCGCTGGCCTTGCACCCGGCGCGAATATCATCTTTTACGCAACACCGGATTCGAGCGATCAGTCCTTCTTGGATGCGTATGAAGCGATTCTCGAACAACATACGGCGAGCGTCGTCAGTATCTCGTACGGCGGGTGCGAAGCCATCAGCCCGTCCTACGATGCCGTCGCGGACGCCGTCATCGCCCAAGGCACGCAGCAAGGCGTCACGTTCATTGCTTCCTCCGGCGATTTCGGCGATCGGTGCTCGATCGGAACGAGCACGACGTTCGGCGTAAATTTCCCCGCGAGCGATCCCAACGTCATCGGCGTGGGCGGCACGGAAGCCTCGACGGGAGGCTGTGGCCCCGGCACGATCGCCAGCCAGCAGATTTGGAATGATTACTGCTTTACCAGTGGACAGGGCGCTTCCGGTGGCGGCATCTCGGCGGAGTTTTCGCTGCCGTCGTACCAGAGCGGCGTCGCCGGCATTGCCTCCGGCAGTTATCGAAATGTGCCAGACCTTGCGATGCCCGCTTTCCCTGTCGAGATCTACGAACAAGGTCTCTGGAAGACGGTCGGCGGCACCTCATGGTCAGCACCGCAATTTGCGGCGATGATCGCCGAGATCTACGAATGGTGCAATGCGCCACTCACCCCGCCCGTGCTCATCCCGTATTACGCCTTCCAAGCGGACGGGTATTCGGATTTCCTCGCTGTCACCACCGGAAATAACGATTTTGGCGGCGACAGCACGTACTATCTAGCGGGAGGGGGTTTTAGTAACGCCGCTGGGCTCGGCGTACCGTACGGCATGCCGATCGCGCAACGGATATGCCCTGGCCGTGTGCCACTCAGTATCCTTCACCGGGTTGGCGCGATGAGCGCGACGATCGAGAGCGGTTCGCGCGTCGCGCCTCAGCAGCTGCGTACGCTGAACCTGCGCGGGACGACGGACCTTGGACGGCGAGCTGACACCTCGCTCACGAAGGTGATCGTCGGCTTACAGCCGTCGGCGAGCATGGCTCAAGCCGAACAAGCTGTTGTCGCGAGCCTCACCGCCGCCGGTTTCACGGTGACGAAGACGTACGCGAATCACGCGATCATCGACGCCCAGGCTTCCGCAAGCGTCGTGGCGTCCTATTTCCAAACCGAGTTGCACGACGTCAGCCAAGGACGATTCGGAACCCGGTACGCCAACGTCACGCCGGTGGTCGTCCCAAGTGCGATCGCGTCCTACGTCACCGGCGTCATCATCGACAATCTCAATGTCGCCGTGCCACTCTATCACGACGTCGCGCCGATGGTGGGCCGCTAAAGCCGCTCCATATCGCATTTCGCCGTTGCCTCGCAAGTCACGACTCCTGCCCGCTTCGTTGACCTCACCGTCTTTATTGACTTGCGACGCGACATGCGCAGGCACATACGACCACGCTCCGTTATGAAAGGAACACATCGACCTCGAAGGACATTCACATGCCGCCTACCCGATATCACGTCGCTCTACCGCTCATCTTCTGCGCAAGCCTGAGCGTCATCCATCCCATCCTCGTTGCCGCAAGCTGTCATCAGGATGGCGCTTGCATACCTGGCTCCATGATGCCATCCGTCGTTATAACGGAACCAATGCGACTCCCCGATGAACCGCCGCCGAACTCAAATCGCCTCTTACTCACCAACACGACGATCGCATACGCGAGCGGCGGCGCGATGAGAACCACATCGGGATTCGCTTCCGGGACGCTCATCCGGATTTCCTGAACGCTGAACGCGTCAGCGCACGCGCATGCGAGACGCCGTCGCGCGCGCACCCAGCGGCGTCTTCACCTTCACCCAATGCGGGCTCCGCTTGCCCGGCAGATACAACGAATCGACACGCTTGCCGACGACGCCCTCGTACCCGTGTCGTTCAACTTCACGGAAGAGGGCGGGACCGTCGACGTATTGCCTCGAGACGACGAGCGCGTCGCCGACGATGCCGATGCGATCGAGGATCCGCCGGCGCTCTTCCAAGCGACGCTCCGTGAGATCGCGCCCCCGAAAGCGCAAGACGTCAAAAACGACGAAGACGTGCCGCGAGCGCCGTGACGCTACATCGACGAAGGACGCAACGTCGCCGGTGCCGGCGATCATCTCGCCGTCAAGGACGACCTCGTACGACAGCGCGAGCTGCCGGAACGACGCGGCCACCGAAGGGAACCGGTCGGTCCAATCGCGTCCGCCGCGCATAATCAGCCGTGTCGCTTCCGGCGTGCAATGCGCCATCGTCCGGAATCCATCAAATTTGATTTCCCAGCGGAACGACTCGTGCTCGAAAGCCTGCGGACGACGAGTCAGGAGCATAGGCCGTAGCGATCGCATGCAGCCGGGGCCTTCTGCTCTTCTTCTTCGCCTCCGCTCAGGGCGAGTGAGCGGCTACCCGTGGCGACGTCGACTTAGACCGGAGGCATGATCCCCGGTATCGGGCGCAGCCCTGGAAGCGGCGAAGCCCATCCGCACGCCCATGAGGTTTGCGCGAGGTAATTTGGACCAGCCTGCGCCCGATGCGCTTGCACAAACGCGCACGCCTTCGTCAACACAGCCTGAGGGAGGTGTAGCGCTGCAGCATCATCACCCTCACTATGCACCTCCGCCATGCAAACCTTTGCGGCGTTCGCGGCCATAGCCCACTCGATAACTCCCGCCGGACGCTCTCGATTGACTGCCGAAATCAAATTGACAACGCTCACGAATGGGTGACACCGCGGCGATTGCGACGCAAGGCTGTCATTGAAGGCGTTAATATCGGCCGCGGTTAGCTTCGCGTGCGGTGGTGCGGACGTGTGTGGCTGAGCGGTTGCGGATGCGAGCTTTTGGATCCCAAAATATCGTTGCTCAACGCAGCTCGTCCCGTCACCAGAAGGTAGCGATACCGGCAAGCTCGCCGTACCGTATCCCATGGCCGTGACCGACACGGAATACGATCCCTCGGGCGCTGCAAGTGCAAAGAATCCGCGCGCATTCGTTTGCACTTCCTTCCTCCGCCCCGCACCAACAAGCACGACGCGCGCACCTTTCAGCGGACCCGAGTCGTCGATCACACTTCCTGACACCATGCAGAATTTCTGTGCCGCCTCGCGCAGCGGCTCAAGGATAGTGGACGCGATATGCGTTTCACAGGCTGACCCTCGCTGGGTGACAGTCACATCGAACCCCGCTTGGACGGCATACCCCGCGGCCTCAATCCTGATCGTATTTGAACCCGCAGCAACGGCGAGGCGGTAGTAGCCGTGCGCATCGGTTCGCACGACCTGCGTTACACCGCTCCCCTGGGCGATCACCCGAGCACCCCGAAGAGGAGCGCCGGCCTCACTAAGAATGTTGCCGTCGATCGCGCACGGCGCCGCTTGGGGCGCCGAACTCGGCTCCTGCGCGTAGCCGGCTACAAACGACATTGCGAACGTACCGACAAGTACGACCGCGCCAACGCTCATGCGCCTCAAAACACGATGTTGATTGGCTGGCATCGTTACTTCTGTCGTTCGAGACTCTGCGGAGAGACTCCGGCGCCTGAATGAAATGGGGTACGACTAGGGTCCTACCGGCGCAAGACCCTAATCGTTGCCATCAGACTTTCCTTTATCCGCGGAACTCTGTGATCCTAAGGAGTTGCGGTCGCCGAACAGCTGGGGCCCTTGACTTGAAACGTATAGATCATCCCCCCTGAGTCTCCTGGACTACTTCCGGAATCCATCACAAAGAGATTAGTACCGTTCCAGTTTCCGGTATTGAGCCCGCTCAGAGGAACATTAAGCCCACCATAACGCATGACCGCATTCGTTACGCCACTCGGTACCGTTATCGAGAACGGCTCGCCGTAGTTTACGTTCGTAAGTCCGAGAAGCTCAACCGGTGTCGATACATTCACCATTTGGCTTCCATCTGCGGTGATGACATACGAAACCGCTTCGGAACGTGAGCGAACGCTGAAAACAAGATGACTATCATCTGGCTGGGTCAACGACACTAGATCCTCAAATGGACATCCTCCACCATTGCATCCCTGATTCTGCCCGTTGGATAATGTCTCACCGGCTGGCGCAGGAAGCGTATATGTATGAACATCGCCCTGACCGAGATGGCAGTGAGGATGACAGCTCGCCTGCGGCACCTGGATCGTCCACGACGGGTGATCCACCACCTGAGATTCCTGCGTCACCCGTGTTCCTGAAGCCGACACGCTTCCAGCCAACTTCCCATCTTTACACCGAATGACAGTAACCGTCTTATCTCCAGTCGTGGTTCTGATAAAGAGCGTTGCTTGATCGGCGGTGAGGTGATACCCACTCGTTACTGATACATTTGGCAAAAGCGGCGTGCCGACCGGAATACTGACATTCGGTACCTCCGAAGCGCCCAGGAGACCAATCGCATTAATCCTCTCCATAGCGTTCGCGGAAAGATGCGGGACGATCGTCAGGACCACATCGCTATCGGTACTTGTCACGGTCGCAGCGTATGCAGTAAACTGCGTTGCTGCTAGCCGGCTTTGCTCACACTGGACGAAGCCAGCAACAAGTGTAGAATCCCCCTGCAAGCGATAGAGGAACGACTTGTCGATCGATGTCAGGTCCTTACTTGAATCGCCGCAGAAGCTCGAGCGGTCTTGGTCGCTCGCTTGACTACTCGACCCTCCACTGGCGCTACCATAGCCTTCCGCCGCAAGATTGAAGTTCCAGTTATTCGCCTGTTGCGCAGAATGAAACTGGTTCGAACAATACATCTCCTTTGCGGTGTTGAACTGAGTATGATTTCCGCTTGAATCGATGATTTGATATGCACCATTGGGTGGAATTAGCGCTACGCACGGATCGTCTGTCGCAGCGTAAGCGACGGCCGGAACAACAAGAAATAGGCCAAGCGCCCTCGTTGCTTTTGAAATGACGCCAAGGGCACTTCCCTTACTCCCAAATAAGAAACTAAAGAACCACATAAAGCCTTCCTTCTGTGTTCTTGAGTGCCTAAGGTGACGCGAATCGTGAAAAGAACGTTGCCTGAAAGCAGCTATTTCTGGAATCTGGACGAGTACACCGACAGAATGGACGTTTACGGGGACAAATGCCTAGGGACGAACCGAGTCTCTAGCTGGATGCAAGAGATAGGGCAGCAGCAACCAATCGACCGTGTGCAATATGCATTCGGTCGACGGCGTTTGAAAATTCGATCCAATGACCGCCGTTCGCGGCAACCTCGGCTTGCTCGCTGATCGCGCCGAGCTCCTCGGCACCGACCGTGCGCGCAAGGCCCTTGAGCTCATGCGCGGTCTTAGCAGCGTCGGCGTTGCGCGTGGCGCGATGCTCGTGCAACTTGTCGATGAGGGTCGCGCTGCTGGTGATCGTCTCCTCAATCAGCGCCCGCAACTCGCCTTCCTCACCGGCAAAGAGCGGTCGCAGATGCTCGACGTCAAGGACCGACCCGCTCATGCCGAAACACCGTCGGCAAACTCGCGACGAATTGCCTGTACGTCGACCATGACGTCGAGAAACGCGTCAACCAAAACCGGATCGAAGTGCGTACCACGGCTGCGTCGGAGATGATCGATAACCTCCGGAAGGCGCCACGCCGGCTTGTATGGCCTGTTTGAGAGTAGGGCGTCGAAAACGTCTGTGATGGCGCAGATGCGTCCGGCGATTGGAATGTCGGCGCCGGCAAGACCCTTCGGGTAGCCGGAACCGTCCCATTTCTCGTGGTGCGTCAGCGCGATCTCCGCGCCAAGCTGGACGAGTGGAGCCTTACTGTCTTTGAGGATCTCGTACCCTATCTCGGCATGCGTCTTCATGGTGGACCACTCCGACTCGGTCAACTTCCCGTTCTTGAGCAGGATACGATCGGGAATCGCGACTTTCCCAATATCGTGCATCGGGGCGGCGAGCAGGATTAAGTCTTGAAACGTTGCGGACATCCCCGTCGAACGGGCCAGAAGCTTTGCGTAATGCCCCATCCGGACGACATGGTTTTTCGTTTCGCTGTCACGGAATTCCGTCGCGCGAATCAAATGGAGGATCACTTCTCGCTCACGAGCACGAATGTCCGCTGTCGCCTTGGCGACCGCTTCCTCTAACTCATTCGTGTGCGCTTGCATCCGCTGCGTATGCTGACGTAGTTTGAGAAGATTGCGGCAGCGCGCGAGAAACGCAACGGGGTCGGCCGGCTTCTCGAGGAAATCGTCAACACCGAGCTCGACCGCGCAACGGCGAACGTCTTTATCTTTGCTCGCCGTAATCATCACGATCGGAATCGTCTCGTATGTCGGTACCATCTTAATGCGGCGCACAATCTCTAATCCGTCGACCTCCGGCATCATATAGTCGATGACCACGAGATCCGGCGTGTTTCGCAAAAGCCACGCCAATGCGGTCGTCGATGATTGGAACGCCGTAACCTCGACGTCGTCAAGCTGACGTACGATGCGCTCGTAGACCGTCAGGTTCACCATCGAATCGTCGATGACGACGACGAGTGGACCCGTTTTGGTCTTTGCAGCGACGACCTCGGTGAGTACCGAAGCCGCCGCTGCCTTATTCGCGATCACGAGGGTGCCCACACCCGATAGCGTTGCCGACGACAACGCTCACGCTATCACCAGATTATCCGTGAACTGTCCGCCACGATAGTGCAAGAGCGCTGAGGTCGTCCCATGCGATGCCGCGCGCTCAAGCTCACACACGACCTGCTGAGGTTCGTTGTCTGGAAGCCATTGATCGTCACAATTGGCTGCTTCAACATGCAGGGCGCTCGCTACGTGGCGGCGCGAGAGCTCCCGCACTGCGAAGAGCCGGCGATCGTTAAGCGTAATGGGACTGCACGAAACCAAAAAGAGAACCGCTTCACCAACGGCAGCTGCCGTGATTAGCGCAACGCTCCTGGCTTCTTCTAGAGACACGTGGCGCCGACGCCGCAGAGGACGTGGCGAGCCGCGTCATGGAGCGCCATCGTGAAAGACAGAGTTGAGAGCAGGTGGGAGAACAAAAGTAACACGACCATCTCCTTGTAAGGCAGGTATTGTGCCGCCATTATCACGGAAATGCCGGAAACCGTGGACACCCGACCGTACCCCTTGCCGCCCCAAGCCGCATGAAATCGATGTTTTTGCCACATCCCCGCGTGTCTCACATCGAGCCGGTCGCTGCGGAGGCGGCAGGCGCACCTGCTACCCGTCCCGGGTTACGTTCGTGCGGACAGCAACATCGCTGCCGCTTCGGTGCGATTACGCACGCCGAGCTTCGAATACACGCGTGAGAGCGTCTTGCGCGTTACCGTCAGGCTGACGTTCCGGTCTTTCGCAATCTGGACGTTCGTTTTTCCCTCGGACACCGCTTTGAGCAGCAACAACTCGTTCGCGGTCAGCGCACCAAGCGCGCTCGTGCGAACCACCGCGATCCGGCTTTCACGCGCGGTGCGGGCGTTTGCGGCCACGATCGCGTAGCCGCGGACGGACCGAATTTCGGGGCTGGACATATCGATCGAGCCGGTGACATGCAAATCTGTCAACGCTCGTGCAAGAAAGCCGATCGACCCATCCCATTTTTGGCGCACGCTCAAGGCCCGGACTCCACGATAGGAGTCGCCAACGATCGCCAGCGCGAAGGAGCCCAGCACCGCGGCAAGCCGACGACGGATCAGTAAAAACGCCATTTCTTTGGGCGTTCCAAGACCGCTGCTCAAATGGATCGCCCGCCGGCTCATCGTTTTCGCCTCGTCATCCCGTTCCGCTGCGGCAAGGGCCAGAGCGTCGAGTGCGGTGAGTAGCGCACGGTCTGCTTGTTTCTCTATGGGAATCGTCTTGAGCACAGAGTCAACCGTAGCGTGCATCGCTCCGAAATCACCACGCGCTCCGTGAAGCAACGCGCTCGCGACCCAGAACGCCAACTGCTCAGCGACATGAACGGATTCTCGACGCAACAGCTCGGCAAGCGACGTCACGCGCTCCCATTCCCCAAAGACGGCCGCAAGATCGTATTGTGCCGTGAGGTAATGGTGGCGCCACTGCACATCCTGTGCTGCAGCAGACTGCATCGTCGCGAGCTCGGCGTAATACCGCGCCGCCTCGAGGTCACCCGTTAGGTGGTAGTGGATCACATACAGCATCCCGGCCGCGCCGGCGGCGGCACGGCGTTCACCTCGTGCCTCGGCGAGCACCATCGCATTGGTCGCATGCTGCTCGGCTCGTACTGCGTCGCGCGCAAAGAAAAAGGCGTATGCGCTCCGCTGTTCGATCACCGCACGCGACGATTCGCGAATGTCATCGCGTTCCAACACGCGCGCGGGAAGGAGCGCTTCGGGATCCTGCCCTTCGACCGCCGCGATCATGGCACGCAGCGCAGCAAGGCGCAAACGCAGATCCGTGTCCGGTGGGTCTGGAACCGATGCGAGCACGTCGTTTGCGGCGATGTAGTCGCCGCGTGGAATATATAGCGGCACCAGCACGTCAGCGATTATTGCTCGCTCGCCGTCGTCGCGTGAGAGACGAAAACGCGTCTCTAAATCACGCAACATCGCTTCACCGCTTAAACCGCGGCGTAAGCTCGTGGACGTACCGCGTGAAGATGCGACCATCGTGACCTGGCCTGTTCCTAATCCAGCGCCCGCACTTGCATCCGCAAAAGCAGCCTCGACGAACGCTCGGCTTCTCTCCGCGCAAGCAGCACTTTGCATCTCTGGTGTCGTAGGGCTTGGTTCCTTCTTTTTACAGAGGAAATGACCATGACGGTCCTGGACGACTCCGTGCTGATGCCGATCTGTGGGAACGATCGCGACGCTCTCAGAGACCTCCTCGAACTTTCGGTCCAAGAAACTGTCACAATGTTAACAACGCTTACAACGGCATGGCACGCCAGAGATTTCGGCCGAATCGCAGACGCCGCGCACCGGCTCAAGGGCCAGTCGGCAACGATCGGCGCGAAAGAATTAGCGGACGCTGCTGCACAACTGGAAGTGTGGGCGCGTCGTGGCGATGAAGGCACGGGAAGTCCGGCGCTACTCGACGCCGTCAGCCGCGCTGTGGCCAGGTTCCGCAGCGAAGTGCAGCGCCGGCTCGGATAACTCCGCGTCCCGCTCATAACGCCACCATTGTAACGCTACGCGACGTCTCGCGCTCGGCAGGCGCACCAACACTGCGGGCACGAATCGCCGCTGCCCATGGCACGATCAGCCAGAAGCCCAGCCTTCCTCGCCGTGCGCGCCGCGATCCTCGAGCTGAGCGACGAGGAACGGCTGTATCTGCGCGCCTGGATGAAGCGGTATGTCAATCGCTGGGGACAGGTCCCGGTGATGGCTTCCGACCGCGCCTCGAACAACGTCAACCCCGTATGGGGTAACGTCCCGGACACCAAGGACGTACCTGACACGTAACAGGTCGCTCCTGCGGCGGAACACGTGCCAGGTGCCACGAACGCCTATTCCCTATGGACGAGCGGTTCGCGTACACGATCATCGGCTCCCGAGAAACGCCACCGGACGCCTGCGCGGCGCTTACCGAGGATGCGCGTTTTTTCGCGCAGCTCGGCATGGTCGGCCGCAGCGGCGGTGCCTTCGGGGCTGACAAAGCGGGGGAAGCCGGCATGGGCGACCTCAAGGAAATTTTTCTCCCAAAAGACCATCACGTGTTTTCCGTGAGGCGCGCGAACGGCGAGAAGATCAAGGATCCGCCGCGGCACGCGGACGGGAAGATGACGTTTGTCCCGCCGCCCGAGCTCAAGCCGCTGCGCCGGCGCATCGCATCCGACATCCACCCGAATTGGTCTGCGGTGCTCCGCATCCCAACCGCTGATTTATCCCATGAACGCAATACGTGCCAAATCTTGGGATTGCGCGCCGATCGTCTCAGCGAGCTCGTCATCTTCTGGGCACCAGAGAGAAACGGTAAGGTCTCCGGCGGCACCGCAACAGCCGTCGCTCTCGCGCGTGCATGCGGCGTGCCGACCTTCAACCGCGCGAACCCCGACGACGTCCTCGACCTCGATCTTATCAAAGCGAGCCTCCATGCGGGAAAGTCGCTCGACGAGGTGCTGCAGCCATATCGCGATCCCGCCAAAGCGCACGCGTTCGCGCAAAAGTATGATCTACAGCTGCGTAACCCATGGATCGCTGCTCGCGAGAACGCGCATACGGCAGTGGGCGCGAACGCTAACGCTCTCCCTGCGATCGAGATCGTCAACGTCAAGACGGAGAACAAAACCGGCGCGAATCTGGCGCCCAACGACGTCTATTGCGGACGCGCCCACAAAACGCGGGGGTTCGCCGAATCCGTACTGCACAATCCGTATCGCGTCGGCACACCGGGACCCCATGGCAATATTCTCGGCCAAGGCGATGCCGCCGGGCTCTTCCGCGTCGACCTCGAACGCAAGATCGCCGACAAGGACCCCACCATCCTCGCCGAAGGCGAACGCTTGGCGACGATCGCCCAGCAACACGGATCCGTGCGGCTGCTGTGCTTCTGCGCGCCGGGACCCTGTCATACGCACGCGATCCGTGACTTGCTCGTCGGCCCGATCCTTGAACGGCGACGAGCCGCCGAGCAAACACGCACGCCGATGACCATCCAAGAAGCAGCCGCCGCCGCGATCGAGCGCGGCACGAGGCTCATCGCCGAGCGCACCGGCAAGCCGGGGTCTGTCATCCCGGGAACGCACATCGCCAGCGGTGAGGTGTTGGGTACGATCGGCCAGGTCGCGATCGTTCGCGACGGTTCGAGCACGAACTTCGCCATCTACAATAGGGCCGATATCGCCGGCGACATCGCTATTGGTGATCGCGGCACGTTCGAGCGCACGCGCGATGGCGTTCGCTTTACCTCACAGCTCCAGCGCGAGGCGGTCGCCCACGAGCGCTAAACTATGAGCGCCGATTAGTAATTACCGCCGGCGGGATTGTAATAACAGCTGAACAGACAGAAGTCGACTCCCGCTCCTACCGAATGACAGGCGCCGGCGACAAGCCAATTTCCTCCCATGCTCGTGCAATTGGTATCCGGCTCTGGAGAACAACTTCCATCGATAGTTGAGCACGATGAACCAAACGATCCTTCATACGTCATCCCAGGCGTCGCCGTCGGTGTTGGCGTTGGCGTCGGCGGAGCGACGGACGGAGTTGGCGTTGGCGTGGGAGCGACTGTCGGCGGCGGTGTGACCGTGTTCATCACGACGTCGAGCCGGAACGGCTTCCCGCCGGCAAGCAGATGAATGTCTTGCGCCTGCCACTTCGTCGCGACGTCGACGACG